>Ga0126334_10000022_pt1 | contig 71533 bp, 74 predicted proteins | sample InaspJWI49metaG_FD_94491 | JGI IMG/M metagenome (GOLD analysis project Ga0126334, IMG submission 94491) | Marine gutless worms symbiont microbial communities from Oahu, Hawaii - Inanidrilus sp. 2 OAHU.JWI-49 metaG | ecosystem: Host-associated > Annelida > Digestive system > Unclassified...
CCATGCGTCTGCAAAAATTCCTTTCTGCCGCCGGGGTCTGTTCCCGCCGAAAAGGGGAGGCCCTTATCCTGTCCGGCCGCGTGACGGTCAACGGAGAGCGGATTACAACCCTGGGTACCCAGGTTGACCCGGATGCTGACCGGATAGCGGTCGATGGAAATCCGGCGGTCTTGAAATCCGAGCATGTCTATTTAGCGCTGCACAAGCCGGAAGGATACGTTACCTCCTGTGACCATCCTGAAGAGAAAATCGTACTGGAACTGGTGAATAGCGACCGCCGGCTTTTTCCGGTCGGGCGTTTGGACAAGGCATCCACCGGTTTGCTCCTGCTCACCGATGACGGCCGCATTCACCATCGGTTGTCGCACCCCTCTTTCGACCATGAAAAAGAATATGAAGTGACGGTTGATAAACCCTTGACGCAGGGCGTGTTGAAAAAGCTGGCGCGCGGGTTGATGATACAAGACAAGCGAACCCGTCCGGCGAAAGTGAAAAAACTCTCCCCCAACCGGTTTCTCATCATCCTCCAGGAGGGTCGCAATCGCCAGATCCGCCGGATGGTGGGCAAAGTGGGCCATACAGTTAAACAGCTTAAACGCATCCGGGTGGCCCACATTCAGCTGGGGAAATTGAAAAAGGGCAGTTGGCGTCACCTTACCACCAACGAGCGGACGCAACTGCTTGATCTCGTAACTTAACTCTCCGCCCACCCCCGTCTAGTGACATCCAAGGTGTGATCAGCCCGCACCTCTATCAGTCCTGTTAAGGGTAATAAATTGTAATTGCAGCCATAATAGCCTATTTTCGGTTGAGCCTCCAGCAGCAGCGATTGTCATCCCGCCCCTCAGATTCGCTATATCTCGGGCTGTTTTCTAACAAAATAGTAAAAAACCGCTTGACAGGTGTCCCGTCATGCAGTAGTTTCATTTCGAAAGTTATCGAATTGTAAAACATGTAAACTGAGGCAAGCATGGAAACGGCAAAACTGGCTAAAATACTCAAGGCGCTATCGCACCAGAAACGACTTGAGCTCTACCTTGAGATCGCCCGGCATAACGAGAGCGATTTCGAGACCAACGGTTGCGAGTGTTTCATCTGCGATATCATGGAGTCGCTCAACATCGGAGCCCCGACCGTTTCCCACCACCTGAAGGAACTGACCAACGCCGACCTGATTACCACAGAAAGGCGAGGCAAGTTTCTAGTCGCCCGGGCCAATAAAGACACCCTGGACGAGGTCCGCAAGGTGTTGAACATTCTGGACTAAATTTTTTTTGCCCGGACAGTTCGATGGTTTTAAAACTTTAAAACAATCAAACTGTAGCGTGAAGAGAAGGCAAATTTTTTTTGCAACAACAGTTCGATAGTTATAAAATTGTAAAAAACAACAACAACCCGCAAAGGAGGAAATCATGCAAACCCTCACGAGAAAAGCAATCACTGGCATTATCACCCTGACGACGATCATCCTGGTATCGGGCACCCCTGTCTTGGCCCAGGACAAGGCATCCGGAAACGTGATTGCCGCCGATGACCTCGCCTTTATTCAGGCCCAGCCGACCGGTACGGTTACAAAGGTGGCCCACCGCACTTCGGAAGCTGGCGAGGGCCTGGTCACATCCGCTGATCACGCCTTTGCCGCCCGTCCTTTTTCGGATACGGTCGGCAACCGGCAGGTCACCGCTGACCAGCCGCAGACGGCCGGTATTATCACCGCGGCCGATTACCAATTCGTCACTAAAGGACACACCCCTGATGTTTTTGCAATTCAAGATGATTTGGCCGAATCTTTGGCTGGCAACCAGGCTAAATGATCAGAATCGGTATGGTAATAAGACATGAAACGGTTTTTGAATCCAATGAGAACAGGCTGTTTAAAAACTTAATGAGTTCTGGGTGATATGAACAATCGCAACGGAAACGGTTTCAGAATCTTCAATCGGGTACAAGGTGCGGCAGATGAGAGGTGCCCCGCGTTGCGGGACTTCCCGCTTGATCTATTCCTTTATGGTGGGTCGTAAACCGGAGGCGCCAGCGAAGCCAGTGCCTTGCGTGTTAAACACTGATAGTATTTCGAGGATCTGAACGTCTCATCCAATGCTGAGATGGTACCCGAGGTGAGGTTTTGAAACCGTTTTCAGAGGTCTTTTTTGGGATCTATGCCATACTTTTTCATCCGCTTCCACACCGTTACCCGGCTGACCCCCAGCTGGCGTGCGGCCGCAGACTGATTGCCGTTGACCTCTTGCAATACTTTGATCAATTCCGTCCTTTCATCTATACAGCCAGGATCTATACGGCATTCAGTCCCGATCGAATCGTTGGCGTGCACGATCTTGGGAGGCAGGTGGTCAACCCCGATGGCGCCACTCGAACACAACACGAAAGCGTACTCAATGGAATTTCTGAGTTCTCTCACATTCCCGGGCCACGCGTAGAGGGTCATTTTCTCCAGAGCGTCCGGAGTGAGCCCCAGGATTTTTTTGCTGCTGGCGGTGGCATTGCGCCGAATGAAATTTTGGGCAATCAGCGGGATGTCTTCCCGGCGATCGGCGAGGGCCGGGCAGTGCAGCGGAAAGACATTGATCCGGAAAAAAAGATCCTCGCGAAAGCCATCCGTGGCAATCAGTTTTTCAAGATTCCGATTGGTAGCGGATATGATCCGGACGTCGACCGGAATGGGGCGGTTGTCACCAACCCGTTCGATTTTCTTGTCTTCCAATACTCGCAACAGCTTGACCTGCAGGGCAGGGGGAATGTCACCGATTTCGTCGAGTAGCAGGGTGCCGCCATGGGCGGCTTCGAAGCGGCCGACCCGGGTTTTTTCCGCTCCGGTGAAGGCGCCCTTCACATGCCCGAACAATTCACTCTCCAGCAGATTTTCATTCAACGAGGCACAGTTGACCTTCACGAAGGGCTTGTCGCGCCGCGAGCTCTCCCGGTGGATAGCACGGGCGACCAGCTCTTTTCCGCTGCCGCTGGGTCCCAGGATCATGACCGGGGTGTCAGACGGCGCCACGTTGTCAATCATATCAAACAGGCGCTGCACCTGGGGTGACTTACCCAAAATACCGTGGTAACCTTCAGTCAACTGGAACGTCTGTTTAAGGTTTTTTATTTCCTGTTGCTGGCGGACGGTATCCGTTATATCGGTCAAAGTCTCTACGGCGCCAATCACATTGCCATTTACATCTCTCAGTACCTTTGCATTCTTCAGGATATGGACAGAGCGACGCTCCTTGTTCGTAATCAGGCATTTTTTTTCTTTCACATTTTCGGTCACGAACAGCTGGCAAAACTTGTCGGGGACTGAAGCTCCCAGTAGTTTACACCCGGTACAATTCAAGAGTCGGCAGGATTTGCCGATAAGCTCATCGTTACCGTAGCCGGTTACCCGTTCAGCCGCTTTATTGGCGGCGAGTATGATGCCCTGGGGGTCTACCACCAGGAGGCCATCCTGCAGGGTGTCGACTATTGTTTTCCAATGTTGAGATACGTCCATACCTGTTTCTCCCGGATGTTAAGGTGTAAATGGGGGATGTTAACACCTGTTAACATAAACACCTTAACACGCGAATGCAACAGGTTTCCGATAAGTTTAATATTTATTTTTATATCAAATGGTTGCCGACAGTTGGCATTGGTTTGTACAGCTGGCATAGGACTTGCTCATGTATGTTACCCGATAAGTTTTAACCATATTGTTAACCGGTAAGGTCGTGAAGATGCAGGCAGCCGTTATAATAAAGGATAAATCCCAGCAATACGAAGGGTTGCGCACCAGCCTGGGGCTACTCCTTTACGGCGTGCCCGTCAAAATGTTCGTTCTGGACCACGAAATCGAAACTATGGACGAGGCCTATCGTGATAATATGGAATTCATCGATGAGATGGATGGCGAACGGTATTCCAATAATTCCATAAATGTCGAGCGCTATGGTTTTCAGCACCGAACCTTAACCGAAATGGCAGCTCTGATCGAATCGGCCGAGGTGGTAATTCCTTTTTAGAGGGCGGGCAGGCAGACGATAAAATGAAAGTGTTGCATATACTGAAATCGGAACCAGATGAGTCGGTTGAAAAATTTACCAATTTTCTGGCGACGAATCATGAGACCTCGGTCATGGCACTGTATGACCAGAGCACCGATTGGGAAGCGCTCGTCGATGAAATATTTGCACACGACAAGGTGATCTGCTGGTGGTAGCCATGGCCGACAAGATACCAGGAACACTTGGGATTCTGGTAAGCTCCGACAGGCATATGGAGCAGGTGATCAAGCTGACCCGGGCGGCCTATGATCGCGGCAAGCAGGTCCACATTTTTTTTACCGGAGCAGGTGTAATGCTGACCCTTTTGCCGGATTTCAAGGATCTGGTAGGGCGGGCCGCCCTTTCCATCTGCGATGTCAGTTTCCGGGCATTCGGTCTGCACGGGCGTGAAGATGAAGTGCCCGGGGTCGGATTCAAGGATTTTGCCACCCAGGCCAAGAATGCAGAATTAATCGAGACCATGGAACGCTACGTGGTCTTCTAAAAATAGAAATATAGCTATTGAATTAAGATACTTATTAAAGGAGAGAAAAATGAAAAAAATCGTATTACTACTAACCGTAGCGGCCTTTATCTGCACCGGTCTGGCACCTGTTTTCGCCGGACCGGACGGAAACAAACGCAAGGGCAAATACACCTATCGTAAAGTCTACAAGGCCTGCATGGCCCGCGGCGAAGTGAGTGCCCCCAAGCCGATCGTGAACCCGGATGCCCACACCCAGGCCGAGTGGACCCAAATTTTTGAACAAAAGGAATTTGCCGAGTTCAAGTGCGCTCCGGAATGGGCGGCGCTCAATGACAAGCAACTGCTCGACATTTACACCTACCTTTGGTCTTTTGCCGCGGATTCACCCACGCCGGCAAAATGTAAATAGTGCCAGTTAACCCTAAACAGGAGGTAAACATGAAATTCCGTAAACTGACCATCCTGGCAGTCAGCCTGATGCTGCTGGTGGGTTTCGGTTTCGGGTGTACGGCGACCAAGTCGGCCACCAAAGAGACCCCCGCCAAGGCTGAAAAGGCCGCGGACTGGAAATTTCACGCCATTGTGGACGTGAAATTCGTCCAGAAGTATGCGGTGATGCCCAAGCCGGAGGACGTGCTGATCATCGACTCCCGGCCCAAGCGTCCCAAGTTTGACAAAGGCTACATTCCCACGGCTATCAGCCTGCCGCACAGCCAGTTTGACAAGATGGTTGCCAAGCTGCCTGAGAACAAGGACGCGCTGCTTATTTTCTATTGCGGCGGCCCCAAGTGAAAGCTGAGTCACAAATCCGCCTGGAAGGCGGAAAAACTTGGTTACAAGAATGTAAAAGTTTACGAAAATGGATTTCCCAACTGGAAAAAGACGGCCGGCAACTACTATGCCGTGGAAGCCAGCTGGGTAAAAAGCAAGATCGACAAGCAGGCCAACGTGGTCTTTGTCGATTCCCGTCCTACCCGCCCCAAGTACGTCAAGGGCCATATCCCGGGTGCCATCAGCATCCCGGACAGCAAGTTCGACAAGATGACCGCCGAACTGCCTGCCGACAAGAGCACGCCGCTGGTTTTTTACTGCGGCGGGTACACATGAAAGCTCAGCCATAAGTCCGCCAGGAAGGCGGTCAAACTTGGTTATAAGAATGTGTCCGTATTTGCAGCCGGTTACCCGGCCTGGAAAAAAGTGGCTGGCGCTGCCCCGGTTGCCGTCAAAGCCGGTAGCGAGGAAGGGACCATCGACCTGGGAACCTTTGCGAAAATCATGAAGGATAATCCCGGCAGCATCATGCTTATCGATGTGCGGGACAAGGATGAATTTGACAAAGGCAGCATCAAGACAGCCATCAACATTCCGGTAGACAGCCTGGAAGCAAAGATTCCGACCCTGCCGAATGATAAGCCCATCGTGTTTGTTTGTGGTACCGGTGCGCGCAGTGGTGAGTCTTACTACATGGTGCAGGACATTCGTCCGGAACTGAAGAAAGTCTATTACGTGGAAGGTGAACTGGTCCTCAATAAAGACGGTTCTTTTAAAATTAAACCGCCGGCACCTTGATAGTAAGCTGGCGCAAACCCATGGCCTTTGTACCGGCTGCAGTCCCCAGAGGCCGGTGCAAGGGTTAAACGGGTGCTTTTCACTTTGGTGATCACCCGACCAGTTCTGCTGCCGAGGCTTGACAAACCTGGGCGGCACTGATGACGTGTCGAAACAGGAAGTATAAATGGTAGTGCGTGGCTGCCGGCCGGTAGCCGCGGTAAAAGAGGACATCGCAATGAAACTCTTCAAACGATTAAACCTTCTGGTTGTGGTTTTGGCGTTGGTTGCCTTTGCCGGACCAGTGGCTGCCGACTCCCCCGAAGATGAGCAGGCTCCCGGACGGACCATGGCGCAGCAGGCGACCAAGGAAAAGAAAGTCTGGGTGACTGTCAACCACGCCAATGTCGACGCCTTGCAAAAGAAATTTAAATCCGGACCGGAAGTAACCCAGGCCTGCCTGTCCTGCCACTCCGAAGCGGAAAACCAGTTCCATAAGACCATTCACTGGACGTGGAAGGCCGGTGCGACCGAAAACGGCGCCGTGCGCGGCAAAGCTGGACATTCCCTGAACAACTATTGTATCTCCGCCAACAGCTGGCAGGACAAGGGCTGCCTTTCCTGTCACCCGGGTTGGGGTAACAAGACCGAGAGTGTCAACTGTCTGGTTTGCCATGGTCAGAAGGATATCAACTGGGAAGAGGCATTTACCGATTTTCAAGCCTTTTCAGCCTCAGATGATCCGGAAGAACAGGAAATCGCCAACGAAATCAGCAGTGAGATTCAGGCTGCGGTGGTGGCGGTCAGTCGGCCTACCCGCAAGAACTGCGGCTCCTGTCATTTTTATGGCGGCGGCGGTGATGGCGTTAAGCACGGCGACCTCGATTCTTCGCTGACCAAACCCAATAAGAATCTGGATGTACACATGGGTGTGGATGGGCAGAACTTCGATTGCACCCGCTGTCATACCACTAGCATGCACAACATTGCCGGCCGAATCTACACCCAGCCGGCCTATACGGACCGCAAGAGCCTGATCGAAGACGATCTCACGTCTAAGATTACCTGCGAATCGTGTCACAGCGCTAAACCGCACAAATCGGGCTCCAAGGCAAATGACCATACAGATAAGGTGTCCTGCCAGGCTTGCCACATTCCAACGTTTGCCCGGGTCAACCCCACCAAGATGTCTTGGGATTGGGCCCAATCCGGCAAGTTGAAGGACGGCAAACCTTACAAGACCAAGGATGAGTTCGGCAAACACGACTATCTGTCAATTAAGGGCCAGATGAAATGGGCCAAGGATGTCAAGCCGGAATACGCCTGGTTCAATGGCTCCATCGACAGCTTGACGGCCAAGGATACCATCGATCCTTCCGGGGAGGTGAGACTCAGCCATGCCGTCGGCAGTCCCGATGATTCCAATTCACGCATCTATCCGTTCAAGGTCCATCGGGGCAACCAGCCCTATGACAAGATTAACAAGACCCTGTTGGTACCGCTCCTCTCCGGGCCCAAAGGCTATTGGAAAGACATGAACTGGGACCGGGCCCTGACACTGGGCAACAAGGCGGTGGGCGTGCCGTTTTCCGGGGAGTTTGATTTTGTCAAAACGACCTATGTCTACCCGACGACGCACATGGTGGCCCCCAAAGACAACGTGGTCACCTGCACGGAATGCCACATCCAAGAGGGTGGCCGGCTGGCCAATATCGCCGGGGTTTACATGCCCGGGCGGGACAACTATCGCTTGCTCGACATGTTGGGCTGGCTGGCAATTGTGGGCGCCCTTTTCGGGGTTAGCCTGCACGGGCTCGGCCGCGTTTTTACCAGTAGAAATGGCCGGAAGGAGGACTGATTCATGACTGCCAAGAAAATGACCAAGATGTATCTGTATACCCGTTATGAGCGGTTCTGGCACTGGCTGCAGATGTTGCTGATCCTTATTCTGCTTGTTACCGGTTTTGAGATCCACGGTACCTTTACGCTGCTTGGGTTCGAGACTGCGGTGGAAGTCCACAACTATGTTGGCTTGACCTGGCTGATTGCGTTTGCCTTCTTCGTGTTCTGGCTGTTCACCACCGGCGAATGGAAACAGTACGTACCCACGACCAAGAAAGTGCTGGCCGTGGTGCGCTACTACGCCTATGGGATTTTCCGGGGCGAGTCGCACCCGGTTCCGAAAAAGAAACATGCCAAGCACAACCCCCTGCAGCGCCTGGTGTACCTTTCGCTGGCCGCAGCCGGTCTACCGATCCAGATGGCCACCGGGTTCCTTTTCTGGAGCTACAATTCCTGGGAAGCCTGGGGGCTGGGCTGGCTCAGCTTGAATATCGTGGCCATCATTCACCTGATCGGGGCCTTCGGTATCTTGCAGTTTCTGATCATCCATGTGTACATGACCACGACCGGGCATTCGGTTACCGCTCATGTCCAGGCTATGATCACCGGCTGGGAGGATGTGGAAGAGGGTGAAGTCGTGGAAGACTGGGAAAAGCACGAGCGCACCGCGGCGACCACCTGATCCCAAACTCGTCGCCATAAGCGCATGCCCTGACGGGGTTCAAAAGACCGTTCCATTTTTGGAACGGTCTTTTTTTGTCCTGGGATATATAAAAGGGTGTTGGCGACCTGACGCAACTAGGTTATGAATGAAAACCATCCGCAACCAGCAATGTGCATTCCCCTAAATACACAGGAGGTGGCCGGTGACTCACCTCGAAACGGCAGACCCTGAGATTGCGCGCTTGATCGATCATGAACGCATACGCCTGGAAGAGACTCTCAACCTGATTGCGGCGGAAAACCATATGCCCGCCGCTGTCCTGGAAACCATGGGGTCGGTTCTGAACACCAAAACCATTGAAGGCTACCCCGGCAAACGGTTCCATGCCGGCTGTATTCACGTGGATGCAGTGGAGGCCCTGGCTGTGGAGCGCGGTCGGATGCTGTTTGGCGCCGAGCATGTGAATGTGCAGCCCCACAGCGGCACCTCGGCCAACCTGGCGGTTTATTTTGCCGTCCTGGATGTCGGCGACCGTATCCTGGCCATGAAATTGGCCCACGGCGGGCATCTCTCCCACGGGCATCCGGCCTCCATAACCTGGCGGTGTTTTGACTTCCGGCATTACAGCGTAGACCCGGAAACCGAGTTGATCGACTACGACCAGGTGCAACGCCTGGCGGTCGAGTTTCAGCCCAGGATGATTGTGGCCGGGGCCAGCTCCTACCCGCGCTGTATTGATTATGTCCGCATGGCGGAAATTGCCCGCTCCGTATCCGCCTACCTGCTGGTCGACATGGCCCATCTGGCCGGGCTGGTGGCTGCCGGTGTCATTCCCAGCCCGGTGCCGCACAGTGATTTTGTGACCTTTACCGGTTATAAGACCCTCATGGGGCCCCGTGGAGGGGTGATCCTGTGCCGGGCGCCGTTTGCCCATAAGATCGATAGGACCATTTTCCCCGGGTGCCAGGGAACCAGTGCCGTCAACCTGATTGCTGCCAAGGCCCTGATCTTCAAGCTGGCCGGCGAAAAAGCCTTTATCGCCACCCAGGCCCAAACAATAAAGAATGCTGGTTATCTGGCTGGTGCCCTGGCTGACCGCGGTTACCGGATTGTCACCGGCGGTACGGACAACCATCTGGTGCTGGTGGATGCAGGTGCCCGGCAACTTGAAGGGGGGGCGGTTGAAAAACGTTTGGAATCAGTGGGGATCATCGCCAATCGCAACGTGATTCCCGGGGACGAAAACAGACCGGGGACCGTCAGTGGTGTCCGCTTCGGGACGGCTGCGGTGACTACCCGCGGTATGGGGACGGCTGAGATGGATGCGATTGCCGCTTTGATCGATCTGGCGTTGACGGTGGATCAAGACCAGGCTGCCCTGAGCAAGATAAAAAACCAGGTGGCTGCGCTTTGTAAGCGGTTTCCGGTATACACCAATTAGCTTCAGTGGTTGCCTGGTCAGGCAGATTCGTAACTACAACATGCCATCGAAGTCGCTATCGGGATTGAAATCGGTATCGGCCTTTTTAGTTTCATTTTCGATCCCGATTTCGATCTTGCTCCTTTGGGTAAATAGGGAAGACAGGACAAACGTGTGAAAAGGAAAACAGCATTAAGATATCTGAAGGACGCCCAACCTTTTCTCTGGCTCAACCCCAACTGTCAATCGGCCGGAGGCGTCCTATCCGGGCTGCCCTTACAGTACGAAGATATCCTGGAGGCGGAGAATCGATTGAAGCGGTTTGCGCCGTTGCTGGCGGATCTCTTTCCGGAATTGGAAAAAAGTCAGGGCTTAATTGAGTCTGAACTGCTGCCGATCCCCGCAATGGCCGCCTGGATGTCCGACCAGGCTGGTGGTCGCCTGTCGGGAAAAATGCTGATCAAGACCGACGGTGATCTGCCGGTGGCCGGCTCGGTGAAGGCCCGGGGCGGTATTTACGAAGTGCTCCTGTTTGCCGAGAAACTGGCCGCCCAAGAAGGACTGCTTGTACCGGGCGACGACCTGCGAAATGTGGGACGACCAATGGTGCGGGATCTTTTTCAGCAGCATACGATTTCCGTCGGCAGCACCGGCAACCTGGGATTGAGTATCGGCATTTCGGCCGCCGCACTGGGGTTCAAGGCGGTGGTGCATATGTCCCGCGAGGCCCAAGCCTGGAAGAAAGCGCATCTACGCGCGAACGGGGTGACCGTAATCGAGCATGCTGCGGATTACTCGGTGGCCGTAGCAGCCGGACGCGAGGCAGCACGCACGGACCCATTGACCTATTTTGTGGATGACGAGAGCAGCCCGGCTCTTTTCCTCGGCTACAGCGTGGCCGCCTTGCGGCTGCAGACCCAATTGGCTGATGCCGGTATCAGGGTGGATCGTGACCGGCCCTTGCTTGTTTACCTGCCATGCGGCGTCGGCGGGGCGCCCGGTGGCATTGCGTTCGGTCTGAAACATGTGTTCGGGGATGCGGTCCATTGCTTTTTTGCCGAGCCCGTTCAAGCCCCTTGTATGCTGCTCGCTTTGCTTTCCGGTTTTAAACCGCCCCGATCCGTCGCAAGCCTTGGCCTGAATATACATACGGCCGCCGACGGCCTGGCGGTGGGGAAGGCATCCAGCTTGGTGGGGCAGATGGTCCAAGACCTGGTATCCGGTGTTTTCACGATCGACGACGACAGCCTGTTTCGGTTTTTAGAGGCACTCTACCGGGCTGAACACGTCCGGATCGAGCCTTCGGCCGCAGCCGGGTTTGCCGGACCCTATTATGTCTGTTGCTCTTTGGCCGGACGCGACTGGCTGCACGCATCCCGGCTGTCGGCAAGTCTGCCGAAGGCCACCCATCTCATCTGGACAACCGGCGGCAGCCTGCTGCCTGCAGCGGAATTTGCCGCCATGACCTCCCGGGGAAAAGACGCGCCGCTGACCTTCCTGAAGGCGTGCGGCTGAGTCTAAGTGCGTCCGGCGAAATGCACCCAAATATCCGCCCGTTCCGACCACAATTTTAGTTTGACTAAGTTTGGTCTTGTAAAGTAAGGAATGGGCTTCTAGGCAACTGACGATTCAGATCGATTCACAACAACCATTCTTAAAAAAGAAGGAGCGGGCATGGGTGGATTATTCGGCGTTGTATCGAAATCGGACTGCGTTAATGACATCTTTTACGGAACGGACTACCACTCGCATCTGGGCACCAAACGTGGCGGTATGGCGGTGATCAACTCCAATGGCATCAAACGCTCCATCCATGATATCCAAAACAACTATTTCCGGACCAAGTTCGAATCCGACCTGCCCAAATTCAGCGGTACCAAGGGCATCGGTGTGGTCAGCGACTTCGACGCCCAGCCGCTCATTATTAGCTCCCATCTGGGAACGTTCGGCATCGTTACGGTCGGAAAGATCAACAACATCGAAGCGTTGACAGCCAGGGTTTTTCGCCTGAAAAAGCAATTTTCCGAGATTCTCACCGGTGAGGACAATCCCACCGAGATTGTGGCCGCCCTGATCTGCGAGGAGGACTCTTTTGAAAACGGCATCCAGAACGCCTTCGAACGGGTCAAAGGATCCTGTACCATGCTGATCCTTACCGAGGAGGGGATCTATGCCGCTCGCGATAAACTGGGGCGGACACCCATCGTGATCGGCCGCAAGGAGGGCGCCTTTGCCGCCGCTTCGGAAAGTTGCGCCTTTCCCAACCTCGGCTATGATACGGATTACTTTCTGGGCCCCGGTGAGGTGGTGCTCATGACGGCCGACGGCATCGAACAGCGGATCCTGCCCCGGGATAAAATGCAGGTCTGTGCGTTTTTATGGGTTTACTACGGCTATCCAGCTTCAGAGTATGAAGGGATAAATGTCGAATACGTACGCAACCGGTGCGGCGCTGCGCTCGCCCGCCGGGATGATGTCGATATCGATTTCGTGGCCGGTATTCCGGATTCGGGTATCGGCCACGCCATTGGATATGCCAGTGAGAAGAAAATCCCCTATTTCCGACCGTTCGTGAAATACACCCCCACCTGGCCGCGCAGTTTCATGCCCCAGAACCAGGAACTGCGGGACCTGGTAGCTAAAATGAAACTGATCCCGGTCAAGCGTCTGATTGACGGTAAAAGAATTCTCTTTTGCGAAGATTCGATTGTCCGGGGCACCCAGCTCAAAGACAACATTCAAATTTTATACGAATACGGTGCCCGGGAAACGCATATGCGGCCGGCCTGCCCGTGTCTTATCCATCCCTGCGAGTTTCTCAATTTTTCCACTTCACGTTCCACTCTGGATCTGGCCGGACGCCAGATGATCAAAAAGATCGAAGGCGCCGAGGACAAGAAACTGGCGGAATATGCCCGAGCCGGATCGGACAAGAACCTGGAAATGATTGACCTGGTGCGTCAGCGGTTGAAACTCACCACCTTACAATACCAGGCCCTGGAAGACCTGGTAGCGGCGATTGGGTTGCCGAAAGAGAAGCTGTGTACCCATTGCTAGGATGGCTCTAGCTATTTTTAGTCTGCCCTTCAGGAAAGGGAATCGGTGATCAAGGATCCACGTCTGGGGAGGATGCGGGATTTAACCTACTGGATTGAATCCTGGTGTAAGAAATAAGGCGGGTATTCTTTTTATCACCGTCCCCAAGCAAGTCTCGAGGGGTTCCCGCTTTCATATTATCCGAAGCCCGATTCAAGCGGGTCCACCGGTTCTTTTACCTCCTGTCGTCCCGAATGGGGGCCTACGTCGCTGATCTTCATTGCAGGTCAGGGCACGGTATGCCACGACCTGTGTCACCTGATCAACCCTCTGGGAATCTTCAATCATCAGTTGCGATCCTCAATTCGCCTATCCGAAAATTAGCGATGCGGTTTTGTGGGGCAAATTACCGCAATGCGGCGCGAATTGCATCACACCTCTAACCGCTTGTTTTTTATTTATATTTTATTCGATGTCCCAAAAGTGGTGCACATTGCACCGCTTTTTTCTATTTGAGTTCGCCCATCAACTGATCTTGACGATATAAAAAATGTTTAATTATTACAAATGACTAAATTTTTCTCTCATAGCGTTGTGCGATTTGGCACCGATTGTGCTCTGTATGGAAGTAGAATTAAAAAAGCGCGGCAGGGCGCACCACTTCAACAGCAAGATGAGACTAAAGGAGGCATATCATGGCTGAGAAGGCAAAAAAAAGATCAGGTAGACCTTCGGTTTACGGACTGTCCAATGACCAGTGTGTCTGGAGCAGAGCCGGTGTCATCAAGCCGGTAAAATGCATCAACGCCTTCGATTGTCTCGGCTGTTCATTTGATCAGAAGGTGCAGTCGAATTTCGTGACGAAGCAAACGAAAGCCGGCGACACCTGGAGCACCAAAAACCGGGCCCGCATAAGGCTGACCGCGCATCAGCTCAAATGCCGTCATATGTTGAGCGGACGGGTGGATCACAAGCTTTGTGCGCACAGTTATAATTGTGCCAAATGCCCGTATGACCAGATGATCGAGGATACGGGTTATGCGCCCGGTTTGCAGCCGCCCGCCTGCGATCAGGCTTCCGGTTTCAACGTAGCCCGGGACCACTATTACCACTTTGGGCATGCCTGGGCGCGTGTAGAGTACGGTGGCAAGGTAAGAATTGGGGTCGATGACTTTGCCATGCGCCTGCTGGGACCCCAGGATGACATCAAACTGCCGAAACTCGGTGCAACCGTAGGTCAGGGCAGTCCCCAGGCCATACTTACCCGGGGCACTAATGAGGCCGCTGCCATGAGTCCGGTCGAAGGCAAGGTCGTGGCCGTTAACTACAAAGTGACCCGCGAAGCACGGTTGGCCAACAAGGCCCCGTACGCCGACGGATGGCTGATGGTCATTCAGCCCACCGGTTTGAAAAAGAACCTGAAGAACCTGTTTTTCGGGACCGAATGTATGGCCTGGATGGATGATGAAGCCACCCGTCTGAACTCACTGTTGAGCGAGGAGACCGGATACCAGATGGCCGCCACGGGTGGTGAGGCGATCGGCGATATCTATGGCGCAGTGCCCGAGATCGGTTGGGATCGTTTGGTACAAGAGTTCCTCGGTTGATTCAAATCACGACGGCGACTAATGCGGTAAGCAAAAGCCACCCTTTCAAAGGGTGGCTTTTTTATGGCTCAGACGTTCTATTCAATCCTTTAAAACTTGGTCCTCAGGGCCAAGCCTGTTCCGTTTCGCGGGAGTCAGCGGTATTTTGCTGCGCAATTGAAGCATTATTCTCGCGCAGAGACGCAGAGGCGCAGAGAAAACCACAACTATTATCCCGCTACGCGGGATTAAAACCCAAAGGGCCTTGAAGTAGCTTTTCGCACGATAGTGCGGCCAAATTCTGGTTTTGTTTTTCTCTGCGCCTCTGCGTCTCTGCGCGATGCATGGTTTGGCCTTTGTGTTTTGATGGCAAAGCCCCTTTTAGGGGCAGCACAAAGCCTGGCCCTCTGGGACAGGATTCTTTACTCTTTGGGAAACTGAGTTTGCAGCCTGCGGATCATCTCGAATTCGCAGGCTGAGCAAAATTGCGGCTGCAGAGTATCCAGCGTTTCCAGGTTGCTGGAAAAATGCATGAGGCAGTCCGGCTGCCAGCAATGGCCGATGCCCAGCAAGTGTCCGACTTCGTGGAGACTGATTTTGGCCGCTCGCAGCAAGGGAAGTTCAGGGTCTGGATCCGTTAGACGCTGTAGTGAGACCACGGCCGCACGACCGCCCAGTTGCGATTCGCCGTACACAAAGGTAAGGATGGGCGTGCACAGATCGAAATCGGCTATCCCCAGAACGAATGGGGCCGTATCCTCAAGGTCGGCCAAAGCGCCTATTATTTTGGCAGCATCAAATTGTCCGCGTCCCGGCAGGTAGGCATACTCGGGTTTATCGCGGGGCGACTGGATCCTGGTGTTCAGCCCCATGACCGCCTGCAGGTTGGCAGCCACAATTGAAACCGCTGTTTCGTCAACCTGGCCCAGGGACACTATATCAACCTCGGCCTGATCGGTGCGCGTTGCTTTATTCACGGGGCAGTATCCACTTAGGGGCGCATCAAGTTGTAGCGCTTTATCTTCCTGTTCAGAGTGCTGCGGTCAATTCCCAGTTGCCGGGCCGCCCGGCTGATGTTCCAGTTGCAGGTCTCCAGTGCGGCCCCGATGTGGCTGATCTCCACTTCCTGGAGCGTGAGGGCGCCCAGGTTACAATCTGCAGCGGCCGGGTTCAAGAAGGTTAGCTCTTCGGCACCGATCATCCGCCCTCTGGCAATCACCACGGCCCTTTCGATAACATTGCGCAATTCCCGTACATTCCCCGGCCAGCCATAGGCCGTCAAGATTCCCAGTGCTCTCTGGGTAAAGCCCTCCAGGCGCTTGCCGGTCTCCTGGATATAGTGTTCCAGGAAAAAGTCGGCCAGGGCGGAGATATCTTCCCGCCGGTCCCTCAGCGGCGGAACACCGAGGGTAATCACATTTATACGGTAAAAAAAGTCTTCCCGAAAGCGGCCTTCCCTAATGAGCTGGGGCAGGTCGCGGTGGGTAGCGCTGATCAAGCGGAAATCGGTTTCGATCGGGCTGCTGCCGCCCACGCGCGTAGCGCACTTTTCTTCCAGGACCCGCAAAAGGGCAACTTGCATTTTAGGCGATATCTCTCCGATTTCGTCCAGGAACAAGGTACCGTAATTGGCCATCTCCAACCGGCCGCGCCGGGCTTTGACCGCCCCGGTAAACGCCCCGCGTTCGTGGCCGAACAGCTCGCTCTCCAAAAGGGTTTCAGATAACGCCCCGCAATTGATGGCAATAAACGGGCCTTCCGCTTGTTCCCCGTGCATGTGAATGGCTTGCGCCACCATCTCCTTGCCGACCCCGGTTTCACCGGTGATCAGGATCGGGGTCGAGGAGGGGGCTACATCCTCTATGTGGGTAAATAGTTCCCGCATGATCTCCGACTGGGCCACAAACCCGCCGAAGACAACTTCCTGTTGCTCCATCAACTGTTCCCGCAGGGCGAAATTTTCGTCCCGTAAAGCCTGGTTGGCCAGGATACGTTCCATGAGCAGTGACAGCTCATCTGGGTCAAACGGCTTGCACAGGTTGTCACTGGCGCCCCGTTTCATGGCCTCTACAGCTGTCTGGATGGATCCGTGTGCGGTAATCATAATGACACTGGCGTCCGGATGTTTCTCTTTTAACCGGGCCAAAAACTCAAGTCCATCCATGCCGGGCATCTTGATGTCCACCAAATAGACGTCGAATAGACAGTCCTCCAGGCAGGCCAGGCCCTCCGGACCGGAATTGGCAATTTGGACCTGGTGACCATCCTTGGCGAACCAGGCTGCCAGGGCTTCACAGATTGTCTCTTCATCATCGACGACCATGAATTGCATTGACAGGGTCATTGGATTCTCCTTTTGAGGTAGCCTCTAATCACGTGACTGGTGCCGGGGCAATTTTACCTTGAAGACGGTACCGGTCCCCGGTTTGCTGTCAACCGTGATAATCCCGTTGTGCTCACGGATGATACCATACACCATGGACAGTCCCAGGCGGACGCCCTTGCCATCTAACTTGGTGGAATAAAACGGTTCGAATATACGGGGAAGGTCATCCGCCTCTATCCCGTGGCCGGTATCGGTGACCGTCAACCACACCATATCATCGTCCGGGTCAATGCCACCGGTTATCATCAAATCGCCGCCGTCCGGCATGGAATCGATGGCATTGAATATCAAATTCATCAGGCTTTGCTGAATTTGGGCGTGGTCACCCCAGGCTTCCAGGGGTGCGTCAGGTAGATCGACATTATAGACAATTTTAGCCTGCTCAATCTGATGGCTGGTCAGCAGCATGATGGTGTTGACCAGCTTGATCAGGTCAATTTCGCGGGCTTCCACACTTTTCTGCCGGGCGAAGGTCAAGAGGTTTTTAACGATTTCACCGCAGCGCAGCGCTTCTTTGACCGAAAGGTCCAGATAGCGCTCAAAATCGTCCACCCCTTTTTCAGGCAGGGTGCCCTCTCTGATATAAGAAAGGATGAGTTTGTTGAAGGTGACGATGCTGGCGATCGGATTATTGATTTCATGGCAGACCGATGCCACCAGACGCCCCAGTGAGGCCAACCGATCCTCTTGTACATAATGGGCAAGATCGTGCTTGATGGCCTCGGTGCGCTGTTCGATCCTTTCGGCCAGATCTTTGGTCATATCCCGGATCGTTACCACGATCTGGGCGATCTGTCCCGTTTCATTGAATATGGGATAGGTGGTTACCTGGGAAAGCTGAGATTCGCCGCTGAGACCCAGAATTTCATGGGTGGTTCTAGACGGGCGGCCGGTTTCCATTGTCTCCTTGGCCGGGCAGATTTGGCCATTCCGGAAGCAGGCGTCGGCACCACCGTGCAGGACATTGTAACAGTGGTTCCCCAGTATAGCACTCCGGCTTTTACCGCCGGTGATCAGCGGCGAGTTATTGCAATTGATGATCCGGTAATCACGATCAATGAGCATCACGCCATCCGGTGAGGCTTCCAGCAACGCCGAAGCAAATGACGTGGCCATGCTGATTTCCGCTTCCCGTCGTGAGGCCTGTTCGTATAGGCTGGACAGATCGAAAAACAAGGTTGAGGCTTGACTGTCAAGAATTCCGATTGAGATCGGTTTGTTCCGGACTAGGTCGTTGAGGATCTGCTGATCGCCGGTAAGTTCCAGGATTAAGTCAAGCGATTCCAGGGAGAGCAGGTCCAGGTAATTGTCGTAGATCTCAATATCCATCATGCCGGCATACTTATAACACGCGGCCGATCGTGTGGTGGCGGCAATGGCGACCAGTTTCAGCCGCATCTGGGAAGGTTTGAACGCACTCAAGGTCTGCATGATGGTCAGACAACGAGCGCCGCGGGCGACCACCCCTACGTTAAGTATCAGGCACCTGTCAGGTTCTTTGATGGTGTCCATGGTATCCCCCGTTCAGCAGCAGAGTCCTGCGGTGATGATGGATACAAGCTTTTACGGTGACTGCAGGTGGGTAGGAGATGGCATTCCGTCGTATTCCGGTCAAGAAGATGCTAAAGAAGAGCGGCCGCAGCAGGTTAGATGCAGAGTGCCCCACCTGAGTGATGCATTTTACCCCAACTTACTGCGTAACCCAGCGACTGTCAAATCATGGGTCATTCACAAGGTGCTCGTCCGGCGCCGGCGGCCGGGTTCTAAGAGGTCTAATCGTGAAAAAAGGCCGTTTCCATATCCATGGTTAACGGATTGGTTTCCAGCAACCGGGTTGCCAGACCGTCTATCTTGGGCAGCTCGTAGCTGAAAAAGTATCGGCAGGTGTAGAGTTTACCCTTGTAAAAATTGGTTTCGGCAGTCGACGGACCGGCCGCCAGGGCCGCCTGGGCCTTGACAGCTTGGAGCAGCCACTGCCAGGCAATGGCAACAATGCCGAATAATTCCAGGAACAAAGTTGCGTCGGCCAGGAATGCTTCCGGGCCTTTATCACCGGCAACCCCGAAAAGGTGGAACGTGACCTCCTGAAGTCTTTGCTGGGCATTGTCCAGCTTGGCCGCCAGGGATTCCAACTCGGGGAATTCCCCCGCAGCGGTGATGGCCGTTTTTATTTCCTCGATGAAGAGCAGGCCGGCCCGGCCATCATGCATGACCAACTTACGGCCCAGCAGGTCCATCCCCTGGATACCGGTGGTGCCTTCATGGATGGCATGAATGCGCATATCCCGAAACAGTTGTTCCACGGGAAAATCCTCGCAATATCCGTAGCCGCCGAAACACTGGATAGCCTGACTGGTGGCATGGATGCCCATTTCGGCCGGATAGGTCTTGGCTACCGGGGTGAGCAGGTCCAGCAAAAGGCGATACTTTTCATTTTGGGTTTCATCGGTCGTGACGGTAATCAGATCCTCATACAGGGCGCACTGCATTAGCAAGGCAAAGGAACCCTCGACCACGCTGCGTTGGAACAGGAGCATGCGTTTCACATCGGCATGCTCGATAATGGGTATCTGGGGCACCGCCGGGTCTTTTTCCGTCAGGCGGCGACCCTGGGGCCGCTCGCGGGTGTACTCCAGGGCGGCATAATAGGCGGCCGAGGCGATAGCCGCCGCCGCGGTGCCGACCCCGATCCGTTCTTCGTTCATCATCTGGAACATATACATGATGCCGCGATGCGGTTCGCCCACTAAATAGCCGTGGCAGTCGTCCTTTTCACCCATGCTCAACTCGGTAATCGGACAACCCCGGTAGCCGAGCTTGTGGAAAATTTGGGATACGACGATGTCGTTTGCCACCAGTTGGCCGTCTGCCGCAATGCGCTTTTTCGGGACCACGAACAGAGACACACCCTTGATGCCGGCCGGGGCGCCCTCGATTTTGGCCAGCATGAGGTGAATCACGTTCTCCGTGCCGTTATGATCGCCGGCAGAGATAAATACCTTGCGGCCCCTGATACGGTAGGTCCCGTCGGCGGCGGGCACTGCTGTGGTCGTAATATCCGTCAGGGAACTGCCGGCCTGCGGCTCGGTCAAAGCCATGGTCCCCTGCCATTGACCGGAGAGCATTTTGGCGACATAGGTCTCGATGAGCTGCTGATCCCCGAAGGAAGTGATCAAGCGGGCGGCCCCCGCGCATAGCGCGGGGAACGCGGCTGCCGAATAGTTGGCGCCACAGAAAATCAACCAGCAGGCACTGGTGACCAGCAAGGGCAATTGGTCGCCATCGAATTCTTCCGGAAAACGGGCGGAGATCCAGCCGCCTTCCCCGAACTCCTTCAATATGGCGGACACCTGTGGGTGGACCATGACCTCGCCTTTTTCAAGTCGAGGCGCCTGCCGGTCCATTTCCTCATAAATCGGGTAGAGCAGTTTAGTGCCGATTTTCTGGGCTGCGTCAAGCACCAGATCGAACATTTTCTTATTGTGCGCCTTATAGTAAGGGTACTGGGTCAGTGTTTCGATATCGAAGACTTCGTAGAGCAGGAATTTTAGGTTCCGCATGCTGATGATTTTCTGAGCCATTTTCTACCTCCCCTGATAGTAAACCGTTTTTCTTGTCTAAAATGATGGCCGCGCTGAAATTAGTCGTAGGGTCCGCATATCCATCCGTTGTTGTCTTCCCGGTTTAGCCGGCATGTGTCATTCAAAGGCCCCTAAAAACAGCGTCATCCAGATTGGCGTACCCCATCTGCCGACGCCCGGATTCGATTTCTTTTACCATGCCTACCACCGCGCTGTTGATCGGTACGGATACACCGCGGCTACCACCATTGTTGACAATGTAACCGTTCAGATGGTCAATTTCAGTCTGCCGCCCGCGTTCAATGGACTGCAGGCTGGATGATTTTATGCGGCGGTATTTGAATCCGATCGCCCGGATGAAGAGATGGCGTTTCAGGTTCTTCACAAACCCGTCGCCGGCCAGAAAGCGGTAGTAGTCCAGCTTGCCGCCGCCACCCTTTTCAACGGTTATCTCCAACGCCGTCGCCACGTCCATGGCTTCGCGCATAATGGCAATAAAGATCCGCCGCGCCTGGCGATTGGCCAGTAGTTTGCCCAGCCGGACGCCGGCAATGACCCCCAACGAGTTGATGCAGGCGTTGATGATCAGTTTGGCATACAGTTCGCCCATAATATTATCGGATATACGGGTGGGAACCACATTGTCCAGCAGGTCCCGCACGTACGGCAGGTTGTCATCCGGATGGTTGTCGATATTGCCGACAATGAAATCACCGTCCGACGTAATTTCAAGTGCTCCCGGTCCAAGCATACTGGCACCCCATCCGACCACGCAGCCCACGATCCGGTCACGGCCGACAACCTTGGCGAGATCTTCTTCGCAGATACCGTTCTGGAGTGAAACTACGACTGAGTCCGATTTGAGAAAGGGCAGCAGGTCGGTGGCGGCTGCCACGCAGTCCGTCGCCTTGGTGGCGAGCAGGATCAGGTCCAGTGGACCGTCCAGATCTTTGATGGCCGGGACGGCATCCAGTTTTACGGTCCGGCTGCCTTTTAGGCCGGTAATGTGAAGTCCGGATGTACTGGCCCTTTCGGCGATTTCCGCATGCTTGCAGACCAACCGCACATTTCGGTTGGCTATTTTCAAGGCCGCCGCCGTGACACCACCGATGGCCCCGGCTCCAATAACGGCGATGGTGGTATGTTTATCCAGCATGGGGGCTCCTGGTGATGGCTTAGGGCAGATATGGATCCTCATTCTCTATGCGGTTTGCATATGAAAAGCAACCGAAACCCGGTTTGTGTTTCTAAGGGTGTTTTGCTATACTCTTTACTTAAATAAAGCAGGTAGCCGCACTTGCCCTGCAATTGACTTTCACCCAGACTACCCGTTCAACCCAGTCGCTGCCTGCCGGTTGCGCCCTGATCTGATACAAGCTTTGCCTTGCCCATGATTTACAGGTGCCTTGAGGCTTTACTCTGCCATGCAGGGATCCGGGAACCAGCTGATCCGCTTACTACCTTCACTTGGGAGCCGTGATTTCTGGAGGAGGGATAACCATGGAATCCTTTAGCGTTTCAGATGCGATCATTACAACCGGTGTGACCAAACCGCTCCTGCAGCGCTGGTTGAAACACGGCTGGGTCACCAGTGCCCACAGCCCAGCGGATGCGGATGAGAAGGATCTCCACTTCAGTCGTGAAGATCTATACCACCTGGCCTATATGAAGAAGGCTGCAGATGCCGGCATATCCCTGCCGGTTGCTGCAGAGAAGATCAATATATATTCGCTGTGTCAGACGCTCACTGCGTATCCTGGGATAGAAGTGGTGGGTATTGCATTTTCACGCGTAGTTACCGAGGGAGAGATTCAAACCGAAGGCGGATGGATTATCTCGCCGGAGTTGGATGAGCAAACCGGTTGGGCCAGCCTCGACCTGATCGAAAAGCGGCTGCGGAAGAATGCCGAGGACTTTTATATTTTCAACTTCATGCAACTCAAGAGCAGGGTGGATGCTATCATTGCCATGCTGCAGGATAGTGATTAGGCAGATGGTATAAGGTAGAATGTGGAAGGTGGAAATTCAGAAGCTGAAAATCTGAAGCAGGAGATTAATAGAGCTTCCCTCCCCGGTGCGAGAGACCGAAGGGAGGAAAAGGTCACGCGCGTGGTGCTCCAATGCCCAGGTATTTTGCGGTTGGTATAGCAAAGGGCCCAGGCCTGGTTTGGCCCTTTGTGTATTTAGTCACATTATGGAGCCTGCCACAACCTCGACGATGCTCTTGACCTCGATGTCCAGGTCATAGGTTTTGCCAATATCGCGGATTTGATTTTTGCAATTGAAACAACCCGTTATAACTATTTTAGCCCCAGTGGCCCTGATCTGTTCGGCTTTAATCTTTCCCATCCTCTGTCGGATCCCCCCCAAACTGCCGGTTGACGCCAGCCCGCCGCCGCCGCAACAGTAATTGTGCACACCGCTGGGGGTCATTTCCACAAAATCGGTGGTCAGGGCTTTAATCACATTGCGGGGTTCTTCAATAACCCCACCACGACGTCCAATATTGCAGGGATCATGGAAGGTGATGGGCCCCGCGAAACGGTCCTTTTCTAGCACCAGGCGCTTGTCTTTTATATATTGATCAATCAATTCCACCAGCGTGTAGATTTTAAAATCGAAACGGGCCCCCATGATCTTTTCCATTTCATAGTTTAAAACCCGATAGCCATGTCCACAGGGTGCCAGGGTAAGACACTTTGCATTCAGGATCTCCCGAGCCCTGAGGGTACTGTTGGCGATGGTGTAAGCGTTTTCTTTACTGCCCTGGTAAAAGGCGTAGTTGACGGTATCGAAATCATGGGTTGACAGGGTATAATCTTCACCGGCGGCGGTCAGAATCTTCAGTTCATCCATCAGCAGAAACGGCAGGTCCCTTAAGGTCAAGGGGTGGGGGATATAGAGAACTTCGGGGTTCGCCTTGTTGATGGGGATAGAAAAGTTCGTCCCCATATCATCCTCCATCTCTTCGGCCAACCACTCCACGGTTTCAATGAATTCCTCATCGGAAAGCCCCAAATAGTTGCCGGTTTCAAGGGTGGTGTTGACCGGGTCGACCAGCCCGGAAGGTAGTTTTCCCAGGCCAAAGAGCAGGGCCCGGGCCACATACATGATATCGCCGGTATTGATGCCCATGGGGCAACTCAGGGCACAGTTGCCACACAGGGTACAGTTTTCAAAAGCGGCCTTGTAGAGCTTCTCAAATTTGGGGTTGGCCAGAGGGTCGCCGGGCTTTAAAAAACCCAGTTTGGATCTGAGGGGATGAAAGTACTCCGCAATGACTTTTTCCAGCTGCTTGGCTCGATTGGCGGGAATATGATCAGGATCTTTTTCACTGCAGTAATAGTGGCACGCTTCGGCACAGGCCCCGCAATTGACGCAGGCATTGAGCATGGCAAAAAACCGGGTACTGGTGTACTTGTCGAAAATACGCCTTAACCTGGCAATGTATTGTGCGGCGCTTAGTTCGTTACCGTCCGGTGCTGAGGCATCATTGGCTTCCGTTTCAGTTAACATGGTGTCCATTCCTTGCCGATCATTTGCTGTGGCACTGGCCACAGGTCGTGGGTCCTGTTTTCTGGTTGGCCTTGATCATTTGTCGGTGGCAGCCGGTACAGCTTTCATGTGCAGCTTCCCTTAGGCCGGGCGTACCATCGACTGCCTGAGCGGCATGGCACTCGCGACAGGCTGCTTCCTCATCTTCAACATAAGCCAGTTGGCCAGTTGCCGTGTCAAGGACATGATGGCAGCGGGCACATCCCCCGTTATCGAAAGCCTCTTCATGGCGGGTGTGGTCAAAAGCCGGCGACGGCCTGGCCTTGTCGGCAAAGATATACGGCACCGGATGTCGTGCGGTATCTTTTTCGGCAGATGAGACCACCTGCCAGCCAAGCCCCCCTAAAAGGCAAATCAGAAAGATGGTTGCTCTGGCAAACTTTTTTTTCATCGTAGGTTTCCTCACTAACTCCAAATCAGCTTGGCAGATTACCAGTCTTTTGGCTTTAAAGGCTCCCCGAAATCTTCGCCCAAATAGTACCTGGAGAATGGGTAGACTACCATATGGAAAAGTCTTGAAAAGGGAATCATGACAATCAATATCTCACTGCATATGATGTGGGTAATCAGCATCGGACGGTAGGGGCCCAATTGATGAAATGCCAGGAACCCGGTTAAAAAAGAGCTGAAAATAACACCGAGAATAAGGTAATCCGATGGTTGGCTGACTTGCCGGACTTCCGGGATGGCCACTCTTCTGAATAAAAAGTAAACACAGGCAAACAGAACGAACAGCGTCAGTACATCGGCCAGGCCATCCGGAATACTGCCCCAGAACACCCCGTAAGATTCAAACCAAAGAACAATATGGGCTAACAGAAACAGGGGCACCAACAGAACGCCCATATGAAAAACGACCGTGATAAGGGTAAACAGCGGCCGTTTGCGCATATAGCGGGTGGCGAAGGGCAAAACGCCCAGGACCATGGCTTCTATTCCATTGGCAAGGCTCCTGCCCGGATAGAGCATTTTAGGGTTGGTCCCCTTCCAGTAAAAGCGAAGCAAACGAAAGCAAAGGCCCAGAAGGCATACTGAAAAGGCTAAATAGGCCAGCGGTCCGCGTACGAATTCATAATAATCCACTTTTTCATCCCCTTTGTTTTTAATCCGGTGCCTTTTTCACGGTTTGGGTGAATCGGCATTAGGGTGCGGCAAACGATGTCTTGGTAAACGAATCCGCATGGTTGACCCCTTTCTGGGTGTTGAAGACAAATCAATCATGCCCCCGTGTTCCTGGACTGCCTTTTTGGTCATCAGCAATCCAAGTCCAGTCCCGTTTAGGCCCTTGGTGGTAAAAAATCGTGAGAACACCTTTTTCTTTACCTCGTAATCCATGCCGATGCCGTTGTCTTCCACTTCGAAGACAATGGCGCCTTCTTCTTCAAAGGTCCTTACAATCACCGCGTGGGTGTCTTTCGAAGAATCTTCGAGACAGGCATCAATGGCGTTGTCTACCAGGTTGGAGAGGCATTCATAAAGAATGTCGTAATCCAGCGGTGCCGGTGCCATATCCTCAACGAGCTCGTAGGTAAAGTCGACTCCTTTTTCTTCCGCCTTGACAGCAAAGACCTCGATGACTTCTCCGACGATAACCACGGGGTTGATGACGGTGGGCGACAGGGTCGCTTGTTTGGCAAAATTGAGAAAGGCCTTGACGGTTGTCGCCATGCGGTCCGAGTTTCGGTCGATGGTTTCCATGCCCTTTTGGATTCTTTCGAGGCTGCCGTTTTTAAAGCCTGAATTGAGCATGTATAAACCGCTATCCAGAGCGTTGATTAGGTTTTTGAGACCGTGGGCCAGTCCCGCCACGGTCTGTCCCACAGCAGCAAAGCGTTCCGATTCGAGTTTCTCCTTCTCAAGCGTCTTGATCTCCCTCAGGTCCTGAATTGAAAAGGCCATGCCCATGTCCCGCTCAGCATGCTGCAGCCGCGACCCCACCAGGCGAACGGGAACGGCCCGGCCATCGATGGTACGCACCTCCGTCTCCGGCAGATAGACACTCTTGGTCGCATCGGACACCAAAGCCAGAAAACCCTTGGGCATCATGGTGGCGACCTCTTCTCGTGAAATGATCTGGTTCTCTCCTACCCTGAAGAGTTTCCTGGCGGCCGGATTGAAGAGGGTTACCTTGCCCTTCGCGTCGAGGGCAAAGATGCCGTCCATGGAGGTGTCGATGAGCGCTTCGAAATAGTGATTGGCGATCTGCAAACCGGCTTCGAGCTTTCTGGTCTGAGTCACATCGACGGCCAGCTCCATGACAGTATCGAAGGATCCGTCATCGCGTTTTAGCGGAACGGTAATCACGTGTATGTGCAAGGTCTGGCCGGCGCGTGAATGCCATACATGATGCCCGGCGTGTTGCCGCCCGTCCTCAAAGGTCTGTGCCGCTGTGCACTCATCGCAGCGATTTTCCCTGCCCTTTAGGGTTTTGTAACAGGGCTTTCCCTCGATCTGCCCGATCATTTTGCGGGCGCGCTCGTTGGCCCGTACGATATTGTAGTCCCTGTCGATGATGATAATATTACACGGCACTTGGTCGAAAAGGAGCTCGAATTCCCGCCGTATCCGCTCACAATCCTCTATGCTGAGGTTGCTACTATTGACCTTTCCTCCAGTTGCACCCGTTGCTTCGCACATGTCCACTATCTCCTGCCCATTTTTCAGCGTACTATTTCAACTTACATATTAGCCAGTTAAGTATGTCTACCACCAAATGCACCTTGGAATCCACAAATATATACTTAAATAGTAGGATTTTTTTCTTGACAAAATGAACCCCACCCTCTATTTCACACCTAACTAATATAGATTATATCGCTCGGTTTAACAAGCATACACATTATGAAACTTACCGCAAGAGTTCGATACGCAACTCGATTCATCATGGAACTCGCCTACAACTCCGATGAAACCACCGTCAAAACCAGCGAAGTCTCAATACGCCAAGGCATCCCCATGAAATACCTCGAGCAACTCATGCGGCCGTTGAAAGAAGGCAAAATCATCGACAGTGTCAGGGGCCCAAAGGGCGGCTACATACTTGTGAGAAGTCTAGACGACATCACCCTGGGCGAAATCGCCAGGATATTCGAAGGCCCCCCTGAATCCGTTGAACAGGTAGAGGCCACCGCGGAAAACACAGAGCGTCAGGATTACGAAATCCGGAAAGCCTGGCAAGCGGCGACTCTGGCACTCTACGAAAAACTGGATGAAATCAGTATTAACAATCTCATTGACTGCACTCGCAAGTAGGAACGTCAGTAGGACGGAAATGCATAGTAAGTATCTGTAACCATATAGGATTTACAAAATTTAACCATTAATTCATTACCCTACCAAGGAGGCATAAATGAAAAAGATTCTCATCCTGGGATCAGGCGCGGGCGGAACCATCTGCGCCGTTAAGCTGCGGCACGAGTTGGATCCCCTCGAATGGCAGATCACGATTATCGACGAAGACGAGATGCACCATTACCAACCGGGTTGGCTGTTTATCCCCTTTGGGATCTATACGGCCGAGGACTGTATGAAACCGAAACGGGAATTTATCCCCAAGGGGGTAAATTTCGTTCACGACACCATTGTCGGCGTCAATCCCGACAATCGCGAAGTCGAGTGTCAAAACGGGAAATACAATTACGACTATCTTATCATCGCGACGGGTTGTCGCATTGCCCCGGAAGAGGTCGAGGGTCTCGAGGACTGGAAGCCGGACCCCAATGCCAATGAGCACACCTTCTTTACGCTTGAAAGTGCTATGGCGCTGCATAAGAAGATGAAATACTTCAAGAAGGGCAGACTTGTTTTCAACATTGCCGAAATGCCTCACAAGTGTCCGGTGTGCCCATGGAATTCATTTTCATGGCCGATTGGTTCTATGGGGTCAACGGTGTCCGCGACGACATCACCATAGAATTCGTCACTCCCAACACCGGCATTTTCACCAAACCCATCGCCACCAAGGTATTGAGTGTCGCCGCCGAGGAAAAAGAGATTCTGGTAACGCCCAATTTCGACCTTACCGAAGTGAATACTGAAGAGGGGTATCTGGAATCGGCCAAGGGCGACCGGGTCGACTACGACCTGCTGATATCCACCATGCCCAATCTCGGCGCCGAATACGTCGAGACATCCGGCATGGGCTATGTCTTTACCGACCATCACACCCTGAAAGCGGAAAAATACGACAACATTTATGTGGTGGGCGATGCCACCAACGTGCCGACGTCCAAGGCCGGGTCCGTGGCCCATTACGAGGCTGAAATCATTGTTGAAAACATTATCCTCGAAATTGACGGGCAGGAACCCAAGCCTGCGTTTGACGGGCACTCGACCTGCTTCATCGTTTCGGGCTACGAAAAAGCCTATCTTTTCGACTTCAACTACAAAACAGAGCCACTGCCGGGCAAATTCCCCTTCCCGGGTCTAGGGCCGTTTGACCTGGTCGGCGAAAGCTACGTCAACTACTGGGGCAAGATGATGTTCAAATGGGTTTATTGGAATCTCCTGCTCTCCGGAAATGAGTTGCCTCTGGAGCCTCAGATGAACATGGCCGGTAAGAGCTGGCCGCGGAGCGAAGCTGCATAGGAGGCGGTCATGACAAATGAAGAATTGATCTTACAAAAGATCGAAAATCTCGAGACGCAGTTAGCACCGCTTCTGAAAACCGCGCGTGACATGAATGAGCTCAAAGAAGATGTGGTGCCGCTGGCCAACACGGCCGTAAGGGTACTCATCGAAGAACTCCAGGAGATCGAGTCCGGTTTTAAGTTGGATGATCTGATCTACCTGACCAAAGAAGCGGCGCGCAATATCAGCAACTTCACCTTTGCCATCAAACAGATGTCAAATATCATTGATTTCGTCAATGACCTTGAACCGTTGATGAAGTCGGCTGTTCCGCAAATCATCGAATACCTGGATCAACTGGAACGACGCGGCGTGTTCCGCATCCTTGCTGCCATGGTGGATGTCCGTGCGAAAGTGGCAGCCACTTACAATGCCGAGGACATCGACCAGATCGGCGACAGCATGGTGGCTTTGTTAGGCCTGGCCAAAAAGGTATCCGATCCCAAGGCACTCGAATTTCTTGAGAAAACCGCGGCCCTACCCTCACAGGTGGATCTTGAAAACTGTAAGCCGGTGGGAGCCTGGGGCCTTATGTCGGCCGGCTTCAATTCTGAGATCCAGCAGGGACTGGGCCTGGCGTTGGAACTTACCAAAGCGCTTGGTCGTATTAAGGATAACGGCAACAGTACCGGTGCCGCAGAAGAACCCCAGCAGATCGAGGAACAAAGTGCCTAACATGCGCTGAACGCAAACCTGATTTTCGTTTGATAGAATTGATATATGCGCATCGGCCTGCTGGGCATCGACTATGAACGCCCCCGTGGAAACAGGCGGCGGTCCATCATGACAACCGCCTCTCCATTGGATATCGACTGAAGGAGACATTGCATGGCAAAAGCATCGGAAAAAAGAATATTGGTTGTGGACGATGAGCCGGATGTCCGTAATTTTCTCGCAACTTGTATTGAGGATGCCGGCTTTCAAGTGAGTACCGCCGTGGATGGCCAGGATGCCCTTGACAAGGTGTTTGCCAACCCTCCCGACCTTATGACCCTGGACATGGTCATGCCGAAAAAGTCGGGGATCAAGGTGCTGCGTGAATTGCGCGCGGAAGAACGGTTCAAAGAGCTGCCGGTTATTGTGATTACCGCTCACGCCAATACAGATCTCGGTAGTGACGATATCAAAATGGCCAGCGCTTTCGCATCCGGGCTGCGTCCCCGCTATACGCTCGAAAAACCGGTTACGCCGGAAAAGATCGTCACTGCCATTAGCGAAATCCTCGATGTTGAAGTGACCCAGCCGGCTGCTTTTGAAACGACCGGTGAAAGGGCCGATATCGTTAAGCTGGTCAGTTCCACTGATAAGGAGACCCTTCAAAAGATCAAGGACATGCTGGCCTCGAAATAAAACTGGCACACCATGCGGAACCTGCTGAAAATAGCCGCGCAAAGCAAGCGGCAGAAGGTGCCGACGCTCAAGCCCAATAGACTCGGTGCAGAGAAGCGCAAACTAGCCGAAAAAGGTCTGTGTATCGAATGTGGCGAACAGTCGGCAACACAAGACAGCTATGTGTGCAATGCCTGCCTGGGCAGTACTTCTTTAGAAGATATCAGGAAAGAAATCGGTGGGTTGAGGAAAAAAATCCTGAAAAAATAGACGCCCCCAAAACACCGCCGACCGGTTTCATAAACGGTTCCGCTGGTTGTGGCACGCTAGCATTTATGGGGCACAGCAGGTTGTAATTTGGAAAACATAGCAAAGGACCACCATGGCAAATCAATATCTGGCGGGAATCCACAGCTTCATTAACGGCCGAATCGAAGACATCAATGCAAAGTTGTCAAACGCTGCCGTTGCCGGCGACAATTGCCGTAAGCGCTATTTGGAAGGTCAACTGGAAGAGTTTTATGCGGCCAGACAATTTCTTTCCAGCAGGTTTGATCTGCCGACGCAGACCTACTACTAGTTTCTATCACAGCATGTTTCTCAGTTTATAATCAGCCAAATAAAAATTGATTGAGTTGAGCATGTCGCACAATTATCTGTTTGATATTTATACTTACCTCGAGTCGCGGTTAAATACGACGACCGCGACGCCGGAACTCCTTGAGCTCGAAGAAGAACAGCAGGCATTTATAACAGGAAGGCGCGACGCACTCGCGGCTTTGCAGGGATACCTTGACGGGAATCTGCACTGCAAACTACCCCGTCGCCTCCAGAAGAAGGCAACGGCCTATATGCCGGCCTCGAAAAGTAGAAATTAAGGTCTCCCCGCCGCTGCGGAGCGTGCGGATGGCTCTGGTGTTGATTCAAAATGGGATCTTGAAAAAGCATCCCATTCAATGCATGGGCCTTAGAAACAGACTTGGCTTTTCCTCTCAGGTGGGCGCGATATCGGGCGGACCACATTCCGGGAACGATTCACAGAGTAAGTCGGCTACACTGATGGCGTCCAGTTTCTCGTAAAGGGCGTCGGTGGCCTGTTTCCAGGCCAACCTGACTCTACAGTCGACGGAACGGTGGCAAATTTCGGGTGAACTGATACACTCAACCAGTTCGTACTGCTTTTCAAATAGTCTGACCAGGAATCCCAGAGTGATTTCCTCGGGAGGCTTGGCTAGGATGTGCCCTCCTTTAGCCCCCCTGACGCTGGTAATCAGATTGGCGCTCTTCAAGGTGCGGATCAATTGTTCAAGATATTTTACGGGAATGCTTTGCTGGATGGATATGTCGCTGACAGTAACAGGTTTTTTGTCGGGGTGGCGAGCAAGCTCGAGCAGAATTCGCGTTCCATATCGGCTTCTCGTCGATAGTTTCATGACTCTCTCCAGGAGGTGGATAGGCTTCAGCCACTCATGGGCTGCCCTTAAGTAGAGTTCGGTATTGCCAAATTACGAACGCTGAGATCCCATTGATTTGCCGACGGCACACCAGCAGAAAGATGGCCAACCATAGCGCCTTGTTTGCCCGATTCCTATAGATGTAAGTGGATGGCCGCCTGAATACTTTTCATATGACCTTAACCACTATTCCCACAAATAGTCAACTCACCGTTTCAGCGCCATATCGAGTCTGCCGCTACGGAGCGAGGTTAGACTCAAAATTACCAGGATTGAATGCCACCCGATGCGGCTCACAGGCAAATAAAAACCCGGAACAATATCTTTGTCCCGGGTTTTAAATTCAATATTGGGAAGGCACCGAATTATGAATATTTACAGGCCTGCTCCCTTTTTTGACTGGTTTCTTTGACGGCGTCTTTGCACTTTTCAGCCGCTTCGCTATCGCCAGAATTTGTGTCGCACTCGGCCATTTCGGCTTTTACTTTCTCTCTTTCGATGACACTGCAGTGGTGGTCATCTAAAGTCTGATCTTCCGCTTTCATATCTCTTACCTCGCTAATTGCACTCTAAGGATTCAATCATAGTGTCCGAACATTGAGCATTCAACTATTGATAAATCACCGGTCCTTGCTGATAATTCTAACGACGATAACTGCAATGTCAATGCGGACCTGAATATCCTATCGCCGATTGCAGAAATGAAAAAGGGTTTAGACACTGGTCTAAACCCTTGAAATTGTTATGGTAGCGGGGAGAGGATTTGAACCTCTGACCTTCGGGTTATGAGCCCGACGAGCTACCAGACTGCTCCACCCCGCATCAAGAGGTCGCAAATATAGACGCATTCGGTATAGCTGTCAAGGTCTTTTAAAAGCGCGTGATAAGTTTTAGGTCTTAAGTTTTGAGTGATCGATTTACCCGGGGGCCAAAATAATTCGGGCGTTTATTACTTAAAAAGCGATTCGATAGATGTTCGAATTTTATCGCAGTCGAGTTTAGCGCTTTCGTCTTGGTTGCAGCGGCAAAGGACGGTTTTTATGCGGCTGGTATGGCCGTTCTCGATTTGCAGGGCCGATTTGGGGATGTGGAGTTTTTTGGCCAGAAATTGGATGCACATTCTGTTGGCGGCACCATCCACCGGTGGGGCGGTGAGGCGGAGTTTGAGCGCATCGCCATGTAGCCCGGCAACGGCATTATTAGCGGCTCGGGGCTGAACATACACTTTGATGAGCAGGCCGTCTTTGTGTTTCCGGAATGGTGCCTGATGCGCCATAGCGAAGCCCTCAAAACCAGTCCGTCAAGGCTGTCCAGACGTTGCCTGCCCGGCGGCGGAAAGTTCTGCCGGTGTCACTGTGGCCGTACCGACTTTGCCGACCACAATACCGGCCGCCAGATTGGCCAGGGTAGCCGCGTCCTGCAGATTTTCTCCAGCCGAGAGCGCTAATCCGGTCACCGCCACGACCGTATCACCGGCGCCCGATACGTCGAATACCTGCCGGGCCCGGGACCGGATAATGTGGGGTCCGGCACTGCCCTCATAAAGCGCCATGCCGTCCTTACCGCAGGTAATCAGAAGATTCTGCGCCCCGGTCTGCTTGAATATGGCGGCGGCGGCCTCGTCCAGAGATGCGGCGTCAACAATGTCCAAACCGGCCGCTGAGCCGGCTTCTTTCTTGTTCGGCGTGATCAGAAAAGCTTTGCTGTATTTTGCGAAGTCCCGCCCTTTGGGATCTACGATGGCCGGTTTGCCGGCCGCGTTGGCCTGCGCAATGATGGTGGCCAGCAGCTCCTGGGTCAGCAAGCCCTTCCCGTAGTCCGAGATAAGAATCGCATCTACCATTGGGACGGCCTTTTGAGCATAGGCGGCAATGGATTTGCGGGTTTGGGCGGCGATGTCCTGCGCAGTCTCGCGATCTATTCGCAAGACCTGTTGATTGGCCGCGATGATGCGGGTTTTGCGAGTGGTGGGGCGCCCGGTATCTTGGATGACGCCGCCGGCGTCCACCCCCAGATCCTCGAACCGCTGGGCCATGAGGGTGCCGCCCGGGCCCGTGCCGGTCACACCGGCCACCAGGATCTGCGCGCCCAGGGCCGCCAGGTTATTGACCACATTGCCGCTGCCGCCCAGGGTATAGTCCTCCCGGTTGACCGAAACCACCGGAACGGGTGCCTCCGGCGAGATACGCTCCACATCGCCCCAGACATACTCGTCGATCATGAGGTCGCCCACTACTAACAGTTTGCAATTACTGAATTTTTCAGAGTTCATCGATTAATTCCCATTTGCCGGATAGTATTATCTCCAAGCTTGGCGGCATGCTTGTTCAAAATTGAACAAAGTGTTGCCATGCCTGTTGCGTTATTACCCGGCATATCGTCAGGTTTTGCCTATGAGATCCAGAATGAAGGCCGGCGGGCGGACCACCTTGCCGTTTCCGTTCAGGCAGGCGTGCTTGGTAAAGCCCCTGGCCAGCACTGTTTCATCTTCAGCTTTGAGAATACGGTAATTGAATTTCATGCCGCCCCGGACACTGGTATCCAGAGCGGTTTCGATTACCAGCAGGTCGTCATAGCGCACGGGGGCCGTGAATTTGCAGCCCACCTCGGAAACCGGCAGATAGATGCCCCGCTTTTCGATTTCCCGGTAAGCCAGCCCCAGGTCGCGAAACATCTCGGATCGCCCGATTTCGAACCAGCGAAAATAGTTGGCGTGATAGGCGATACCCATATTGTCGGTATCGCCGTAAATAACCCGGACAGTTGTGCGATGTGCGGTCATTGTTCAGGTGTTTAGGCTATAGGCTGTAGGCTATTAGGTAAAAGCCTGCACTAATCAGCCTTTCCTTTTCGTAAGGAGCGAAGCAGTGCCCCTAATACCTTCTCGGTTTCCAGTATCTTGGGTCCATCTATAGAATTTTCAGGTTCGTCAAGATAACCCAAACGCTTTGCCAGGTCATACTGGTAAGACAGTTCCCTTAGCGAGGAAAACGCAATCTCCAGAAAACGAACATACTCGACCTGGCTCTCCCGGGCACATCCTTCAACAATGTTTGAAGGGACCGAAACCGCTGCCCTGCGCATCTGAGCTGCCAACCCGTACATTTCTTCCTTAGGGAAGTTGCGGGTCGCATGATAGATTGAGAGCGCCGCTTCGTCAGCAAGTTCAAATGCCCTGAGCTTTTTATGGTCACGCATTTATATTTGATTATTCTGCTGTAGGGCCTGTTCACCGATTTTCCTACAGCCTAAATGCCTATAGCCTATCAGCCTGATTTACAACAGTGGTTCCAAAACTGATTTGATTTCATCATAGCTGTTTGTGACCGGCAGGTCGGGAAATTCAGCAATTACATTTTCCGGTGGGTGTAGCAAAATGCCGTGATTTGCCGTCCGCAGCATGCTGATGTCATTATAGGAATCACCCACACCAATAACTTCGTAGTTGAGCTGCTGCAAAGCCAAGGCGGCCTTTTTCTTGCCGTCGGCCTGGCGCAGCGTGTAACCGGTCACGGTTAGGTCTGCGGCTACCTCCAAGGTGTTGCAAAAAAGCGTCGGCCAGCCCAGCTTTTGCATGAGCGGTCCCGCGAACTGCTCGAACGTGTCGGAGACGATAATGACCGGTATCTGTGCGCGCAGCCAGTTGAGAAACTCGACCGCCCCAGGTAGGGGTTCCATCGTCGCGATCACATCGTTTATGTCGTTGAGCTTCAGCTTGTTCGCTTCTAAAATGGACAGTCTCTTTTTCATCAGGACATCATAGTCTGAAATGTCCCGGGTCGTAAGCCTTAATTCCTCGATGCCGGTTTTCTCGGCTACATTGATCCAGATTTCAGGTGTAAATACACCCTCCAGGTCGGAACACAAAATCTTCATTCTACCTCGCAATACTGTTTATCTGATTTTCAATGGCGCTAGACATGATTATTGTCATCTTCAATCCGGATGACCATTGGCTCATCCGCGACGACATCCAGGGCCGAAATTTCGGCCATTGCATTCTTGATATCCAACTCCCGGGCATGATGGGTCAGCATGACGATGGGGACGGCCCCGGTGCTATGGCGCCCCTTTTGCTGGACGGATTTAATGCTGATGCCGTGTTTGCCCAGAACGCCGGATACGATCGACAAGACGCCGGGTTTGTCCAGCGCTGCCAGCCGCAGGTAATAGTGGGTGAACAGCTCATCCATGGGCATCACCGGGATGCGCTGGATGTGTTCGGGCTGGTAGGAGAGCACCGGTATGCGGCGCGCGATGCCGGCCATAATATTCCGGGCGATATCCACGATATCGCTGAGCACGGCGCTGGCCGTGGGCAATTGCCCGGCGCCGTGTCCGCACAGCAGGACATCGCCGATAGCGCTGCCGGAAATCATGATCGCATTGAGCGTTCCATTGATCTTGGAGAGCTGGTTGTTCTCCGGAATCATGGTGGGATGCACCCGGGCTTCGATTCTGCCGTTGTCGTTCTTGGCAATGGCCAGCAGTTTTATGCGGTAGCCGAACTGGCGGGCAAAGTCGATGTCGATGGGCGTAATCTTGGAGATGCCCTCGGTATAGGTGTCGGCGAGGTTTATCTCCATGCCGAACGCCAGGGCGGTGACGATCGCCAGTTTGTGAGCGGCATCATGGCCTTCCACATCCAAGGTGGGGTCGGCTTCGGCGTAGCCTTCCGCCTGGGCCTCGGCCAGGACCTGGGCAAACTCACTGCCCTCATCGGTTATCCGGGACAGAATGTAATTGCACGTCCCATTCAGAATCCCGGTCATCGACCGAATGTGGTTGCCCACCAACGATTCCCGGAGGGCTTTAATGATGGGCATGCAGCCGCCGACACTGGCTTCATAGGCTAAATCGACGTTGACTTCCCGGGCTTTTTCAATCAGGGTGTTGCCCTGGGAGGCCATGAGCGCCTTGTTGGCGGTCACCACATGTTTGCCGTTGTCCATGGCTTTGAGGATCAGCTCTTTGGCGATACCCTCGCCGCCAATCATCTCTATGATGATATCGATGTCGGGGTCGTTCACAACCGCAAAGGCGTCGTTGATAAAAACGCCTTCGTCGAAGGCAAGACCCCGGTCGGTCGTTGTATCAATATCGGCGACGTGCTTCAAATAGAGGTCGGCACCCAAACGGGACTGGATGAGCGTCCGGTTCTCCAACAGCAGTTTTGCCACGCCGACACCAACCGTGCCGCAGCCCAAGAGTCCTATCGAGATCGTTCTCATTGCATCACCTTGCGTATCCCCCGGATCCCCTGGTTGATCCGCATATTGTTTTCAATCAGGGCGAAGCGGACGTATTCATCGCCGTATTCGCCGAATCCCAGACCGGGGGATACGGCCACCTGGGCTTCCTTGATCAGAAATTTCGAAAATTCCACCGAACCCATGTGCAGGTATTGATCAGGAATTTTCGCCCACACGAACATGGTCCCCTTGGGGCTGGGCACTTCCCAACCGGCCCGGGCGAGACCGGTTATCAGGGTGTCGCGTCGTTCCCGGTAGGTGGCGTTGATTTCCTGAACACACTGCTGGTCACCATCCAGGGCGATAATCGAAGCGATCTGGATAGGCTGGAAAATCCCATAATCCAAGTAGCTCTTGATCCGCCGCAGGGCCCCGATGATTTCCGGATTGCCCACGCAATAGCCGACCCGCCAGCCGGCCATGGAATAGCTCTTGGACATGGAGAAGAATTCAACTCCCACATCCTTGGCTCCCTTGGCCTGCATGAAACTGGGTGCCTTGTAGCCATCGAAGGTCAGGTCGGCATAGGCGAAATCGTGAATGATCATAATGTCGTGTTCTTTGGCCCAGTCCACAACCTTTTCAAAAAACTCCAGTTCCACGACTTCCGTGGTCGGGTTGTGCGGGTAGCTCAGAATCAGAAGCTTGGGTTTGGGCCAGGTCTGACGGGTGGCCTGCATCAAGTTGTCGAAAAAGTCCTGGTCGGGCCCGGCCGGTATCCCGCGGACATCCCCACCGGATATGATCGCCGAGTAGGGATGGATGGGATAGGTCGGAGTCGGCGAAAAGATCACGTCTCCGGGTCGGATTGTGACCAGGACCAGATGGGACATGCCTTCTTTCACCCCGATGGTTACGATCGATTCGGTATCGGGATCAATATCCACATCGTAGCGCTCTTTGTACCAGTTGGCGATGGCCACTCGCAGGCGGGTAATCCCCATGGATGCCGAGTACCGGTGGTTATGCGGTTTCTGCGCGGCCTCGGTCATCTTGTCCACAATGTGCTGCGGCGTGCCGATGTCGGGGTTGCCCATGCCCAGATCGATGATATCTTCGCCGGCCCGCCTGGCTTCCATCTTTATTTTATTGACGGTCGCGAAGACATAGGGCGGCAAGCGGTCGAGTCTGGCAAATTTTTCCATGGTGATCCTCGTCATCAAGATTCTGGCCCGGCGGAGTCCCCGTCCTGGCAGCCGTTTTGAATCCCACCTAATTACAATACATTCCAAGTGATGTCAAAAATTTGTTTTGACTTTTCACTGGTTTCAGCATACTTTTTTGGGCACCCGGAGCATGTCTCCGGCTTATTTTTTTTAAGATAGAATCAAGGTAATTTCGAACCAAACCCCTCAGCACCAAATCAGGAGTCCCCGATGACCAAACCACTTACCTACGCCGATGCCGGTGTGGATATAGACAAAGCCAACAGCCTGGTCGATTCCATCAAAAAAATAGCCGCCGCAACCCGCCGACCGGGTGTCATGGGCGATATAGGCGGGTTCGGGGGCCTTTTTTCCCTCAACCTGGATACTATCAAACGGCCGGTCCTGGTCAGTTCCACCGACGGGGTCGGCACTAAGCTCAAGATTGCTTTCTATCTGGACAAACACGATACAGTCGGAATTGACCTGGTGGCCATGTGTGTGAACGACATCGTGGTTCAGGGCGCTAAGCCATTGTTTTTTCTAGACTATTTATCAATGGGCCAGCTGAAGACCGGTACGGCTGAAGCGATCATCACCGGAATAGGTGAGGGCTGCCGGCAGGCCCAATGTGCCCTGATTGGCGGTGAAACGGCTGAGATGCCCGGATTCTATGGCCAGAACGAATACGACCTCGCGGGGTTCGCCGTGGGGGTGGTAGATGACAGCAAGATTGTGGATGGCTCCGATATCCGACCAGGGCATCAGCTGATCGGCATTGCCTCCAATGGTATCCACAGCAACGGATTTTCCATGGTGCGAAAAATCTGTTTCGAACTTATGAATCTGAAGCTGGATGATCACGTGACCGACCTGGGGTGTAGCCTTGGTGAAGAATTATTGCGGCCGACCCGAATTTATGCCCGGTCCCTGATGAACCTACTGCGAGATTTTCCTGTTCACGGTATCGCCCACATCACCGGCGGAGGGATCCCGGATAATATTTTCAGAATTGTGCCCGACCGGTGCCTGGCGAGAGTCCGCAAGGGGAGTTGGGGCATACCCCCGGTGTTTCAATGGCTGCAGAAATCCGGTAACGTGGAAGAACACGAAATGATGCGAACTTTCAACTGCGGTATTGGTATGATTGTGGTCGTACCCGGCGAGGTGGCCGACGAAGTGCTGCAGCGCCTGACCGGCATGGAAGAGAAGGCTTTTCTTATCGGTGATATCGTGGAACGTAAGGACAGCAATGAACCAATCGAGTGGCTCGATGAAGAAGACGCCTGTGCACCCCTTTAAGGCTGCTTTCGAGAACCTCATGCGCTGGATCAGCAAAGGTGCTGAAAAAGTACCGGTTTGCAAGGATTGAGGATCAGGCCAGAAGGGTGCCGGGCGGCAGCCGAAGTCAGATGCTTCCTGAACGTAGATATAGAAGGGTTCAAGGGACCAAGGGGTCAAGGGTTCAAGGGGAAATCTTGCGAGCCTTTGGCCCTCTATCTTTTAGCCGCCGAAAGGCGACCATATAGCCTTGAACCCCCGAACCCTTGAACGATCCATTCGTTATTTATGCTCATACTCGGCATAGAAACATCCTGTGATGAAACCGCTGCCGCGGTCGTGGCAGACGGCACCACCATTCTTTCATCGGTGGTGGCCTCGCAGATAGAGGTACACAAACCCTACGGGGGGGTCGTGCCGGAACTGGCCTCCCGGAAGCACATTGAAGCCATCGTTCCCGTGGTGGAGCAGGCGCTGACGGATGCCGGCGTCACGCCTGAAGCGGTGGACGCTGTGGCGGTCACCCGCGGACCCGGTCTGGTGGGTGCCCTGCTGGTGGGATTTTCGTTTGCCAAGTCCTGGGCCTACGCCCGCGGGTTACCCTGGATCGGCGTCAATCACCTCGAGGGGCATATTAATTCGGTCTTTCTCACGCCGACTCCGCCGGAGTTTCCGTTCGTAGCCCTCCTGGTATCCGGTGGGCATACCAGCGTTTACCATGTGACCGGGCATACCGGGGTGGAGCTTATGGGTCAGACCCGCGACGATGCGGCCGGTGAGGCCTTTGACAAGGTGGCCAAAATGTTGGATCTGGGATATCCCGGTGGTGTGATCATCGGCAAACTATCCAAGCAAGGTGACCCGGCCGCCATAAAATTCCCGCGACCTTACCTGGACAAAGCCGCCTTTGATTTCAGTTTTAGTGGATTGAAATCAGCTGTACGACGTCACATTGAGACCCGGCCGCAAGCGGCTGCCGAACAAACCGCGGACATTACGGCCAGTTTTCAAGAAGCCGTGGTTGATGTCCTGGCCTACAAGCTTATAAACGCCGCCCGGGTGAAAAAATGTGACCATATTGCGGTGGTAGGCGGTGTGGCGGCCAATGAAAGACTCCGCGAAGTGGTGACCGAACTGGCGCGCGAAGACCGCTTCGCAGTCCATATTCCGCCCATCGAGTTGTGTGGGGACAATGCGGCCATGATCGCCGCGGTGGGGTATCACTATCTCCAGGAAGGCAAGCGTTCCGCCCTGGAAGACGATGTGTTTTCTACCACGCGCATAGGCCTCTAAAAGCGGTTTTAAAGCCACCCGTCGGGCCCAATCTCTACGTTGGGCCACAGTGTCCGGTCTCGAGACATTCAACATATTCCCCCGGCCGAAAACCACGCCCGCCTTACCTGTCCGGCGCAGCCTGGGAGGCGTAGACGGGACCTTGAGCATGATTGAAGGCTTTGAAACCGCTTTTTTAATTTCACAAATTTGATAGTGAATTATGTGGTTCCCGTTCTACCCCTTATCCCACTTGCCGTTTGCCCGTAGTTCTTCGATAATGGGATCGGCCAGTTTTGACAGGGCGAGTTTGTCCACTTTGGTGCTGCGGGTCAGGGGAAACTCTTTGTCCGTCGGCCAGATCTCCACGTGCAGAGGCCGCTTGTAGGCGGCGATGGTCTTGCAGTGATCCAGGATTGCGGCGGCCTCCAGGTTCGTGTCTCTGTCCAGCCGGACAAACGCGAAGATGGCTTCATCGAAGACCGCATGTGGCTTGCCGATGACCTCGGCCATCTCTACGCCCGCCAGACCGGCGATATGGTCTTCGACTTCACCGGGAAAGACGTTGTAGCCTTTATGCTTGACCATGAACTTACGCCGGCCCGACAGGAACAGGGCGCGATACGTACCCATGTCTTTGAAATAGCCGAGATCACCGGTATAGAGCAGCCCCTCGGCTGAAATGGTTTTAGCGGTTTCCTGAGGCTGGTTGTAGTAGCCGGGAAAGACAATGGGTGGGTGGTAGCAGATCTCGCCGATTTCGCCGTCCGGCAATTCTTGCCCCGCGCTGCGGTCCGGGTTCATGGGTCTGCGCACCGATACTTCGGCCAGGTCCGCAAAGGCCCGGCCGACCTGGCCGGCCATTTCCTCCAGGGGGATGCCTGCGGGTGTAAAGGTGGCGAACCCGGCGTTTTCCGTCATGCCGAGACCAGTGCCGAATCGGGGGGCCATGCCGGCGAGTTTTTCCAGAAAACCGGTGTCCACCGCCGAGCCGGCGTAAGCCACAAACTTCAGGCTCGAAAGGTCGTACCGATTGTACTCCGGGTGATTCCAAAGCATCCGGAATTGGGTGGGAATCTGCCCAAGGGCCTCCACCCTGTGTTTCTGGATGGCTTCCAGGGTCTGTTTGACATCGAAGATCCGCAATAAAATGGTGGTGCCGCCCACAAACATGGTGGTCATGAAGGTTTCGGTCACACAGCCCACGTGACTGGGTGGCAGGTTCACTAGGACGATACCTTGATCCTCCCCGCTCATCCCCATGCCTCGCGAAAGGATTTCATTCTGGACGATGATATTCTCATGGCATAGAAGGGCCGGTTTGGGATCACCGGTCGTGCCGGTGGTATAGATAATCAGCGCCGGTGTATGGGTGTCGACTCGGCGGGCCGCCTTTTGCAGGCCGCGGGTAACGATGTCCTTGAGTTTGAGCAGGAACAGGCCGCTTTTTTTCAACAGGTCGGTGATTGCTACGGCACCTGCCACCACTTCTCCGGGTGCGGGATGGGCTGTAAACTGCACGAGGTGTCTGACTGCCGGGCAGTGCTTGCGGACAGCCAAGCCGACTGTTCTAAAATCCCGTACCGGGGTATTGCCCAGGAAGAAAAATGCAATAGGATCGATCTTATTTACGTCCCGGACCACTTCATCCTCCAGGAGACGCACATCCAGGGGAGCTAGGATGGCACCGATTTTGAAGCAGGCGTACATCAGGATCATGTGCTCGGGCACGAGGACCAGCTGGGTGGCCACCCGGTCACCTTTGCCGATACCCATGGCCATCAATTTGAGGGCGAAGATATCAATCAGGGCCGCAAAATCTTTGTAGGTGATCGTTTTGTCATCCTCATGCTGGATCATGGCGGGTTTGTCCGGGCGTTCCCGGGCCCATTTTTCGATGTAGTTGTTTACCAACGGCAGGCGGGTGTCACTCATGATAGTTTTCCTTTTAAAGGTTCCGGCGAACAGGGGTCAAGGATACTTGGTTATGCTGGGGTAGCTGTTTCAAGGTTTTTAGGCTGTAGGCTTTTAGCTGTTAGGTAAACCTTTAATCCATTCATTCTCTAACCGTTTACTTTAGTATGGTATTTGCCAAATGGAGCCTCCTTCATAAAGAATTTAAGGGACTTTCCTACAGCCTAAACACCTACAGTCTAACAGCCTGAATCCGACCACGCTGGTTTAAAGCTCCCTGGATTCAGGCCCCTTGGGGGCGACCCAATGCCTGGCCCTCTGACCAGGGTTTTTTAAATTACTTCTGCATAGCCATTCGATATAGCCTTGTCGCCGTTGTGGGCGTGTACCTCGAAAAAGAGCGCCAGACCATCCGTCGTGCTCCGGCGGTCGATCAGGTGTATGGCAATGCAAGTCCCGGGTTCAACCATACCGGTAAAACGACCTGAGATGGTCCTGAGCCTGGAGGGCTTGTGATCCGCCTCGCGGTCCACGATTTCACGGATGGCCAGGGCCAGGATGGCCGTGCCCTGGAAAATGGTGCCAGGCAGGCCGACTGAGTCCGCGAATTTCGGTGACGTATGGATGGGGAAGACGATATCCGTACAGCCGTCGTAGATGTGCGCAGCCAGGGGGTCGATGTCGACCGGTACCGACCAGATCGAGCAAGCTGAGATATCGGCGGCGGGGATGGCCGGCAGTTCGCCAACTCGTCGGTCACCGCCTACACAGGTGACCCCCCGCAGCAGGGCGCCGCAATACTCGGTGAAAACGGGTTGCCCGTCATCGTCTATGGCGGCGTAGCGAATGATGACCCGGGTGCCGGCCCGGTGGGATTCAATGGCGGCAATGACCCCAGCAACCGTCAATCGATCACCGGGCACCAGGGGGCGGTGGTGCACAATGGTTTCCGCGTGGTGAACTTGGGTGAGCAATGCGTCCAGAGGAAAATCATCCGCTTCGAGCTATTCCCAGATCCGGCCGGTGATGTTCCAGGTGATCGCCACTGGAAACATGGGGTGAGCCGCCAACCCTGCCTTGCGACGGTCATCGAAATAGCAGGGATTGGGGTCGGCGACCGCCGCGGCATAATTCATGGTCTGCCGCGCATCCACCTGCGTCGTGAAGGCTTTGAGTCGCGTTCCGGCAAAAGCGGAGCTGATTTCCATATGCTGGCCTTTCACCCGGTCGTCAGATATTGCTGCTTAAGCCGCATAATCCGCTTTACGGATTGCCGGCCGGAATCCCGGTGGCCGGATTCCTTTTGGAGCCAGCGGCAGGTGCGGGAAAAAGCCCGGTCTTGCGCCGGGCCGGTATGGCAGACCAAAATAAGATCGATATCCGCCGTCAGGATGCACTCAACGGCGGTGTCGATGTCAAAGTGGTTGCTGATGGCTCCCATGTCCAGATCGTCGGTCAGGACCAGACCATCGTAGCCCATTCGTTTGCGGAGAAGGTCCCGGGCGATTTTGACGGATAGGCTGGCCGGTAAATCCGGATCCAGAGCTGGGTAGAGGATGTGCGCCAACATAATGCCGGCGACCTGATGGTCGACCGCGTCGGAAAATGGAGCCAGGTCCGTCGCCAGCTCTTTTGTACTTGCTTCCAGGACCGGCTGGTCAATGTGGGAGTCCAGCGTCGTCCGGCCAATCCCGGGAAAGTGCTTGGCGACGGCCATCACCTGACGCGCCTGCAAACCATTGATGACCGCCAAACCGATCTCGGAAACAATGTCCGGGTCGTGGCTGAATGCCCGCTTGACCATGATGCTGTCGATATGCGGATCATTCACATCCATGACCGGCGCCATATTCATGTTGATGCCCACCTCTTTGAGTTCAGCGGCGGTTATGCGCGCGAAATTATCTGCTGCGGCGCTGCTGTGTAAAGGCGGTGTTTCCGGGAACTCGGTGAAGGGAGCTTTCAAGCGGGCCACCTCGCCGCCCTCCTGATCGATGGCAATAAACAGCGGTGGTAACCCGCAATCGGCGGCATAGGCCTGGGCGTCGGAGCACAAGCGCCGGAGTTGGTCGGGGCTCTGTATATTGCGCGTGAACAGGATCAAACCGCCGACCTTGAACGTATCGATGCGCTTTTTCAGGTCGGAATTGAGCGTGGTTCCATCGAACCCGAGCATCAATCGTTGGCCGGCCAGCTGTTCAAGGGTGAATGTGTCTGTTTTCATCATTGTCCGATTTCGGTCACGGCAATCCGTGTTCAATATTGAACATATATATACCTAATATTTACAAAAGGTTAATGGGATAGCTGTAGGACCTGCGCTCTACCTTATACCTTTAACCGTACATCTCATTTCCGTCGCAGCTGGTATTTGCGGACAGCTTTGTTGTGGTCCTTTATATTGGTCGAAAACTGATGGGTCGTATCTTTTTTGCTGACGAAAAACAGGTATTTCGTTTCCGCCGGGTAGAGTGCCGCTTCCAAAGCCTTGGCGCCCGGATTGGCAATCGGTCCGGGGGGCAGCCCTCTGATTACATAGGTGTTGTAAGCCGTGGGGGTTGCCAAATCCTTGCGGGTCAAGTTGCCGTTGAAGTTCGGAATGCCGTAGATAACGGTCGGATCGGTTTCCAGCCGCATTTTCTTTTTCAGGCGGTTGTGAAATACCGACGAAATCAGGGGGCGTTCAAAGGCTGCCCCGGTCTCTTTTTCGATGATCGACGCCAACGTGACGATTTCGTGCACGCTCATTTTTAAGTCTGCTGCCCTGGTTTTCCATTCCGGCTTGAAGACACCATTAAAGCGGGAGGTCATGGCGTGCACGATTTCCAGGCCCGTGACCCCTTTGGGAAAGAAATAGGTGTCGGGGTAAAGGTAGCCTTCCAGATCGCGGGCCTTGATACCCAGAGAGATGACCAGGGCCGGGTCGGCTGCCGCCCGGGAAAATTCAGCTGCCGGACACAAAGCGGCGCTTTCCACCGTCGCGGCGACCTGCCTGAGTGTGTATCCTTCGGGGATGGTTAAACGGTAGAGCCGAACTTTGCCGCTCACCAATTTTACGAGGATTTCCCGGGGGGACATAGCGGCGGAAAGCTCGTATTCACCAGCCCGGATTTTTTTGTCATAGCCCTTGAAGCGGGCCAAAAGCTTGAACTTGTCCGGATGGTCGAACAGACCCCGGGCATGCAAGTTCCGGGTGATGGTGCCAAAGCCCTCGCCCTGGCCGACTTCAAAAGTGACGAGCTTGGCGCCGGGGTTGGTCGGCACATTGGCGTATTCATGAATATCTGAATAGAACCAGCCGGCCGCAGCTAGCAAGCCGACGGCCAGGAGTAAGAGTATGGTAGCTGTATTTTTCAACTTAAGGTTCAACTCACTGCGGTAAACTGTTTCTATTCATCGTAGTTGGCTTTGAAAAGGTTCTGACGTTTATAGTGCATCTGGTGGCCATCAGCAACCCATATCTCAATCCAGCCAACCGCGTGGCACCATATCGCCCGGCAGCCCGCGGATAGTTGAGAAAATAGAACAATCCTGTTATGCTAAGGTCCACTTAGCCCTTCAGATTTTCGTTAGTGGTCCTGATTTCTTGATTTTTTTTCTGTACCTGACCTGTTTCACTTGACATTCAAAATTAAAGCCCTTAGAAGGCCCGTCTAAGACCGTAAAGGCGATCGTCAGAGGCTGGGCTGCCCGCAAGCCGGTTTTCAGCAGCCTGGAGCCGAATATACACTGGAGAGGAAACCCACATGGCCAAGCCGAAACTGAAACAACACCTGATCAACCGGGACTGGTGCAAGGGGTGCGGGATTTGCGTGGAACTTTGCCCCAAACAGGTTCTTGAACTTGACGACAAGGATAAGGTAATCGCGGCCCGCCCGAAAGACTGCATTGCCTGTAAACTGTGCGAGATCCGCTGCCCGGATCTGGCCATTGAAATCGAAACGGAATAGGTCGCCATCATGAGCAAGCAAATCAAATTTGTCCAGGGGAACGAGGCGTGCATGGAGGCCGCTCTGTATGCGGGCCTGAAATTCTTTGCCGGTTATCCCATTACACCCTCCAGCGAGATTGCTGAATTGCTGGCCACCCGGCTACCCGCCGCGGGGGGGAAATTTATCCAGATGGAGGACGAAATTTCCTCGATCTGTGCCATCATCGGGGCCTCCCTGACGGGAAACAAGGCCATGACGGCCACCAGCGGTCCCGGCTTTTCACTGATGCAGGAAGGCCTGGGTTATGCCATCATGGCGGAAATTCCCTGCGTGATCGTGAACGTCATGCGGGGCGGGCCTTCTACCGGGATTCCGACCCACGGTAGCCAGGGCGACGTCTACCAGGCGCGGTGGGGAACCCACGGCGATCACTCTATCATCGCCCTGACCGCTTCCAATCACCAGGATGTGTTCGCGATGACCGTGGAGGCCTTCAACCTGGCGGAAACGTACCGGACCCCGGTGATCTTGCTTTTGGATGAAACCGTCGGCCACATGCGTGAAAAACTGATCGTTCCCGAGGAAGGTGAACTGCCGCTGGTTAAGAGACTGCGTACCGCGGTTTCCAGCGGGGTGGATTACCATCCTTACCTACCGCGTGAAGACGGCCGCCTGCCCATGTCGGATTTCGGCGATGTTCACCGCTATAACGTGACCGGGTTGTACCATGACATGTGGGGCTTTCCGTCCTCTGATCCCCGGATCGTGCACGGCCTGATCCGGCATCTGGTAGACAAGCTTGAAAACCGAGCGGCCGAACTGGCTCGGTATAAGGAGTTCTACTTGGACGACGCCGACCGGGTTCTTATCAGTTATGGCTCTTCGGCCCGCAGTGCGCTGCACATCGTCAAAAACCGGCGCAAACGCGGCGAAAAACTCGGTCTTTTGGAATTGCAGACCCTCTGGCCGTTCCCGGCGGAAATCGTCCGTGAGATATGCGCGGATGCGCGGGCGGTCATAGTTGTTGAAATGAATGTGGGCCAGGTACTGCACGAAGTGAAAGCCGCCGTGGACAATCCGGAAAAAGTCTTTCTGGCCAATCGGATTGACGGTGTGTTCATCACACCCACCGACATTCACAATATTCTGCGCCTGATACAGGGAAAGGGAGTATAACCAATGGCCATCAAAGATTACATCAGGCAGAGATTCTTCCCCCATATGTGGTGCCCCGGCTGCGGCCACGGCACCGTGCTCAACAGCCTGCTGCGCTCTGTGGAAAGCCTGGGCATGAGCAAGAATGAGATCGTCATGGTATCCGGGATCGGCTGCAGCGCCCGGATTTCGGGATACGTTGATTTCCACAGCCTGCACACGCTGCACGGCCGGGCGCTGGCGTTCGCCACCGGGGTCAAGCTGGCCAAACCGGAACTGAACGTGATCGTACCCATGGGCGACGGTGATGCTTTGGCCATCGGCGGCAACCACTTTATCCATGCGGCCCGTCGCAATATCGACATTACGGCCATTGTCCTCAACAACCGGATCTACGGCATGACCGGGGGGCAGTTCTCGCCCCTTTCGGGCATCGGCACCATGGCGACGACCTCGCCGTACACCAGTATCGATCGTGAGTTCGATGTGGTCAAAATGTCCGTGGCCGCAGGCGCGACCTTTGTGGCGCGTTCGACCACCTACCATGCCAAGCAGTGTACCGATCTGATTAAACAGGCCATCCTACACGACGGGTTTTCAGTGGTCGAGGTTCTCTCCCAGTGCCCGACCCATTACGGCCGCAAGAATAAAAAGGGCGATGCCGTGGAAATGATAAAAGGCTACAAAGAGAACACCACGCCGAAGGGGTCTAAGGCCAAGAAGGAAAATCCCGACTTGATCGAGAGAGGAATTTTCGTTCAGGAAGAACTGCCGGAATACTGCAGTGAATACGATAAAGTAATCGCCAAGGCGCAGAAGGGATAAACACCATGGAAAGATGCAGAATGGTTTTCTCAGGGTCCGGCGGCCAGGGAGTCATTACCGCGGCTGTTATTCTGGCCGAGGCCGCCGTTATCGTGGAAGGTCTCAATGCCACCCAGTCACAGAGCTACGGTGCGGCAGCCCGCGGCGGTGCAACCAGGACCGACATCATTATCTCCGACAATATAATTCACTACCCCAAGGTCATCCAGCCGAATGTCCTGGTGTGCTTGACCCAGGAAGCCTATGGGCAGTATCAGGGGATTATTCGCCCCGGCGGGCTGCTGCTGTCGGATCCCCGCTACGTACAGAGCGAAAAAAAGGTGGATGCCCGTCAGGTAGAACTGCCCATGTATCAATCCGTAATGGAATCAATCGGCAAACCGATCGTGTTTAACATCTGCATGCTGGGGGCTCTGATAAAGATCACGGGGCTGGTCAAACCGGAATCCATCATGACCATCCTGGAAAAACGCATCCCGGCCGGATTTGTGGACATGAACCGTCAGGCTCTCGAACTGGGCATGGAACTGGCCGCCGATTACGCCGTCTGATAGATTTTGCTTGATAGGCACTTTTGCTTGCGTTACAGTTAAAACCAGTTAAAACGCAGGCACAAAACTGGAGACGACACAAGACCAAAATAGACACTATCGCTAGGGGCGCAGATAACGCTGAGAGGTATTTCCCAACCCTTAGAACCTGATCCGGATAATGCCGGCGCAGGGAAGCGGTACCGAATCACAGGCAAAGCATATTCATATTTTACCTGGTTTGATGAATCGCCGCTTCCGGCCGGTCCGGAAGGGGCGTTTTTTGGTTTTATGCGGTGTCTTAAAACGTAACACCTAAAACTTAAAACTCTCTCAAATCACATTCTGGTTTGAGAATTATAAGTGAGGCAACATGACGAGCAAATACACAACCCAGATGAATGCCGCCCGGCAGCAGATTGTCACCCCGCAAATGCGGGACGTGCTGGCCGTGGAACCGATATCCGAACAGGAGCTGCTCGAAAAAGTGGCGACCGGTAAAATCGCTATCCCGGCTAACAAGAATCATAAAAATTTGGTCGGTGGGGCGGTTGGAGAAGGTCTGCGGACGAAGATCAATGTCAACTTGGGGGTGTCGGAAGACTGCTGCAACCTGGATATGGAGATGAAAAAGGTTGAAAATGCCCTCGCGCTCAAGACCGATGCCATCATGGACCTGAGCACCTTTGGCCGCACCCGCGACTTTAGGCGCAAGGTCGTGGAGAGGTGCCCGGTGATGATCGGAACCGTGCCGGTCTACGATGCGGTGGCCAAATATAAAAAGGACCCCACCGAGATTTCCGTGGATGAGTTTTTCCAGGTGGTGGAGGAACATGCCGAGGACGGTGTCGATTTTATGACGATTCACGCCGGCCTGACCCGCGTTGCCATAGAGAGAATTCGCAAAAACATGCGCCTGACCCATGTGGTGAGCCGGGGCGGCAGCGTGCTGCTGGAGTGGATGGAGGTCAACCAGGCGGAGAACCCGTTTTACGCGAATTTTGACCGTCTGCTGGATCTGTGTATCAAGTACGATATCACCCTTAGCCTCGGGGACGGCCTGCGGCCGGGCTGTTTGAAAGACGCCACCGATGCCCCTCAAATCCAGGAACTCATTATTCTCGGGGAACTCACCAAAGCCTGCTGGGAGCGAGACGTCCAGGTGATGATCGAGGGCCCGGGGCACGTGCCCCTAAACGAAATTGTGGCCAACATGCAGCTTGAGAAAAAGCTTTGCCACGGCGCGCCGTTTTATGTCCTCGGCCCCCTGGTGACCGACGTGGCACCTGGATACGATCACATCACATCGGCTATCGGCGGCGCCATTGCCGCCACCTATGGGGCGGATTTCCTCTGTTACGTAACCCCAGCCGAACATTTGCGCCTGCCGGACCTGAATGATATGAAAGAGGGTATCATCGCCTCCCGGATTGCCGCCCACGCAGCCGATATCGCCAAGGGCCTGCCCGGCGCCATGGATTGGGACAATCAGATGAGTGCGGCCCGGAAGAATCTCGATTGGTCCGGTATGCTGGACTTGGCCATCGATCCTGAGAAGGCCCGCGCCTACCGCGAGTCTTCCAAGCCCCTGGACGAGGAGGTCTGCACCATGTGCGGCGATCTGTGCGCGGTGAAAAGAAGTAAACGGGTGTTGGAGGATGGTTAAGACTGAGGGCAAGGGTTCAAGGGGTCGAGGGGCCTAGGGTTCAAGGGTAAGGACGCTAACCCAAAGGTCGGACGTCAGAGACCCGAAGTCAGAAAGAACTTCCCTCCCCTGGCGGGAGGGATTAGAGGGAGGGGGCTGGTTTGCGAGAATATATGCTCCTATAAAGTTCTACTTTACGTGCGTGTTCGAATTAATTTGAGCTCCTAATACCATGGAAACCCAACCAGCCGGCATTTACATCCACGTTCCCTTCTGTCTGCGCAAATGCCGCTACTGCGATTTCTACTCCACTACCGAGTTGCATCACCGCGAAGCTTTTATAGCGGCCCTGCAGCGTGAAGTTGAACTGGCCCCTGATCCCGGTCCTGCGGACACGCTCTATTTTGGGGGCGGCACCCCATCCCTGCTCGATCCGGGCCAGGTGGCCCTGATCATATCAGCAGCCCAGTCGCGTTTCTCGTTTCTTCCCGAGGTTGAAATTACCCTGGAGGCAAATCCCGGCACTGTTGATAAGCAAACGCTGACCGACTTGCTAACCGCCGGCGTGAACCGTCTTAACCTTGGCATCCAATCATTCGATGACCGCCAGCTTGCATTCCTGGGACGGGTTCATACGGCGGATGAAGCCGTGCAGTCCATAGAAGCCGCCCGGGCGGCCGGTTTTACAAACCTGGGTCTCGATATTATTTACGGCCTTCCGGGACAATCCAATGCAGATCTGGCGCGTGAAGTCGAAAAAGCGGTCGCGTTCAAGCCGGAGCATCTTTCGGGCTACATGCTGACGTATGAAAAAGGAACACCCCTGGACAAGGATCGCGAATTGGGCCAGGTGGTACCATTGCCGGAGAAAAAATCCGCGGAGCTTTTTATACAGATCAGGAAACTGTTAGCGGCATTCGGCTACATACAATACGAAATTTCCAATTTCGCGCTCGCAAAGCAGTACTTCTCCCATCACAATCGCAAGTATTGGAACTTTGCCCCCTATATCGGGCTGGGGCCGGCGGCGCATTCATTTATAGAACCGGTACGCTATTGGAACCACCGGGAGCTTTCCGCTTACCTTGCCGATCTGGAAAAAGGGCACCTCCCGGTCAGGGCCAAGGAGTCTCTTACCCCAGGTCAGCAGATGATCGAAGCCATCTACCTGGGACTGCGCCAGACCACTGGAATCTCAGTTTCCGCATTCAATCAAAGATTCGCCGTAGATTTTAAAACGCTTTTTAAAACCGTACTGTCCGACCCGGCAGTCACTGGACTCTTGGAAACGCAAGATGATTTCTGCCGGCTAACTCCCCAAGGCATGTTGGTGATGGATACGGTGGTGAGCCATTTTGTTGATGCGATACCGTTCTAGGGGCGGCCCGGCGCCCCGCATAGAGCATGGCGCATAGGGCTTAGAGAAAAATACCTATCCCGCCATTGCTGTTAAGATAACCGGCTTTGTGTTCAGGTTTTGCTTTTACGCTATGCCCTCTGCGCCATGCTCTGTGCGGTGGTAGCGTCAAGAACGCTGCGCCCTACGTCGACAACGCCGTGATTAGCACCCCCAGATAAAACCGCGCATGGCTGATCGGTGCGGCCATATTGGCCCGGTGGTTGGCCAGCAGGCCGCTGAGGTTGCTGTTGGTGATGTACAACGGATCGATCTTCATGGCGTGATGGCAGGACTCGATGGCATGGTGCAGGACTTCGACGCCGCGGCGGGCTTCGAGGGTATCGTGAAAATCTTCATGAATTGCTTCGAGGATGGTGTACATGGCACTGGCCACTCCCTTGGCGTAGTAGAAATAGTCGTCCGCCTTGAAATGGCTGACCGGGCTGCCGTCTTCCTCGGCAGTCTTTACCAGGTTTTCATCACAACTGCCCAGCAGGTCTTCATAGGCAATCAGCAGGGGGATCAGGTTGTCCGCCCGGGTGTGAAATAACGCTTTGCCTTTTAAAAGACGTTCACGGTACTCACGAAACTCAGCCAACCCGGCCTTATATTTTGATTCGGGTGACGGGAACCAGTAGCGGTCGGCTTTGATCATAAACCAGTTCATGGCGCTTTGGAGATTGGGATCGAATGAAGCGGTGCTGCCGGTACGCGAAATCCGCTCGGCCAGTATGACGGCTGTCCGCCGGGTTACTTCTAGCACACCTAGCTGGAAACTGTTGTAGTTATCGGTGAAATTCAAGATGTCGTTAGGGCGCCAACCCCAGAACCGTTCGTTCAGTTCATGGTCCATCGGCTCGATGACCGCATCGATGAACGCGATGCCCTTGGGCAGTTCGATTTTTTGGGGGGCTTCATGTTCAGTCCCCAAAGCGGGTTTATAGGTTGAGTACTCCGGGGCACGCTGGTCAGCCGGTTTTGGGCTGGCCGCGGCATGACGGTCGTGCTGGGCCACACTTTTGGCAGAAGCGGCGTGTTCCAGCTTGGCCAGGCTTTTACGGGCGACGTCATGTTTTTTCTCGCCGACTGGAGCGCCGTGTTCGGCCTCAGCCGCGGGTTCTGAGGCAGGGTGTGCGGAGGGAGCAGCAGTATGAACGCTTTCGGACCCATGCGTTGTCCTGTGAGCCGTCTGAACAGCCTTCGGTTTGTCGAAAAAGCCCATCACTTTTACGAATCCCCACAGCACCACCAAAGCGACAACCACCAGCACGGCTACCCGCTTGGTTGCATAGCGCATAAATTCAGATTCCTTCATGGCCCGTTTTTCGCTATTGTTTTGATCTTCCATATGCCAGCTCCAACTCCGTATGTAACTACGCAAACCCCGCGGGAAAGCATCATTACAGTATTATCTGGATTTTCTTAGTTTGCGGATGTCCCCAATTCGGATGGTTACATTCTTTGAATCGAAGTACTCGATAAGCGGTATCACATATTTTCGGGAAGCACCAGTCATATCCTTGAACTGCGGCGTGGTGATCTCCCCGTTTTCCTGTAGGAAATTTACCAGGCGGCCCTGCAATTCTTCCACGGCACCGGCGTCGAAATAGAGGTCTTCCTTGACTTTGATAATGGCACCACTGTCCACCAACAGAACCAGTACATCCTTGGCATCGGCCGGATTGATAGCGTAGCTCTTGCTCAGCTCCTTGAAATAGGGCGGCTGCAAACCGCTTCCGCGGTAGGAGGCCAGGATTTTTTTGCGGACACCGCTCTGGTCGGCCGCCAGGGATACTTTGTGGGTCGCCAGGCGAACGGTTTCCTCTTCGACCACCAGGGTTTCTTCCTTGACCATGTGATTGATGATCAGGGTAAACAGCTTTTGGCCCAGGATAGAGGGCAGTTTCGACTTAAGTTCCTCCTTGGGCATGCCGGCCTTCAACGGGTTGGCGCCGTGATAGGCTTCCAGGTGCCCGGTGGTTTCGTTGCGTATGTGTTCGAAGTTGCTGCCGTGAATGTAGATCCGGTTGTCGCGGTCGATGAGCATCAATTCCTTTTTAGACAATAAGGCGGAGATCACTGTCTCCAATTTCTTGTCGGCCAGGTTGGTCATGAGCTTGAGGTCGGCAAAGGAGACACCCTGGTAGCCGGTTGAGGCAGCGTGGAAAGAAATGATGGGCTCTGGTATTGTTTCCAGGATGCCGTTCAGGCCCGTGATGATCTCCTCCCGAAACCGCTTGTGTTTAACCGGCACCGGGTTCAGAATCCGGCCACCCCCCACGGTGCGCACGGGGGAGTAACTGCGGATAACGAAGCGGTCGTCGCGGACGACCGCCACCGGTTCATCCAGACGGATCTGGGCCACGGTTTTCTCTCCCGGTGCCAATTCGTCCCGGTCCAGCAGGGCCAGGATGCCCATGACTTCGCTGGTACCGGTGTGAAACCGAATCCGGGCGCGATTCTTGATGGGTTTTTTATTGCTGTTCAGATAGTCCAGCGAGACGTCCTGCATGTAACTCGGTTTCAAGGCCCCCGGGGTGGAGACGACCTCGCCGCGGTTGACGGCGGTCTTATCCAGGCCCTGAAAATTGATGGCGGTGCGCATGCCGGTCTGGGCCTGCGCAACACTTTCATTATGCACCTGGACGCCGCGGACTTTGGAGGTGATCCCGGACGGATAAATTTCAATGTTTTCACCCGGGGTAATGGCTCCGGATACAAGGGTGCCGGTGATGACGGTCCCGAACCCTTTCATTGAGAACACCCGGTCCACCGGCAGGCGAAATAAACTGGACGGTTTGTGCTCGGGGATCTTGGCGCTGAGATCGTCCAGAGTTTTGATAAAATCCTCAATACCATCCTTGGTCACCGACGACACCGGTACGATGGGGGCCTCTTCCAGAAAGGTTCCCAGCAGGAACTCACCGACATCTTCCGTCACCATTTCCAGCCACTCTTCATCAACCATGTCGGTTTTGGTCAGGGCCACGAAACCGTGCCGAATACCCAACAGGGTGCAGATCTCCATGTGTTCCCGGGTTTGGGGCATGACCCCCTCGTCGGCGGCAATCACCATCACCACAATGTCGATGCCGGTGGCGCCGGCCACCATATTTTTTACGAATTTTTCATGGCCGGGCACGTCCACGATGCCCAGATGCTGCCCGCTGGGCAGGTCAATGGCGGCAAATCCGAGCTCGATGGTAATACCGCGTTCCTGCTCTTCCTTGAGACGGTCGGTATTCACCCCGGTAACGGCTTTGATCAAAGAGGTCTTGCCGTGGTCGATATGTCCGGCGGTACCGAGAATTATCTGTTTCAATGATCACGCTCCAGGTTTCTTGTTCCGATTGCGAAAGTATTCCGTCACGTAGGCCATCCCCACCAGGAAAATCATCAAGCCCCCTACCGAAAGGGGGGTAATTTCACCAAAAAAGAAGCGGGACATGACAACCGCGATTACGAGTCCTACGACGAGACGGATCACCAGGATTTGAAATTTTGGCATGGGAAACTCTGCTGTGTTAAGTTATAAGTGTTATGTGTTAAGTAAAAAGTATTAAATAACAGAAGGTTAAGTCTGATATCCTACAATTGGGATCGATTTGAAACTGTCAGTTTACAGTATTCATTTGAAGAGGTTGCATCTTGCCGCTATGGGCAGCCCTCAAACCCTGTTCAACCTCGCAGGTTACGGATAATATATATTATTCTTGTGCGGGTCAATAGATGCCATCTGAAAACCCGGTTTCGAATTGTGCTGGCAGCAGCGCTAGTCTATCGTCATTCCGGCGCAGGCCGGAATCCAGTTCTTATTGGTTCCTGAACGACCAGTCAATTCAGCCACCGAAGTTGAATTTTTTTTACAAAAGCGTTATTAAAAGGCTTGAATCCTTACAAAGAGTCTGGTAGGAGGTTGGTTTTCTTATGGTGGGTGTAGCTCAGTCGGTAGAGCACTTGGTTGTGGCCCAAGTGGTCGTGGGTTCAAGTCCCATCACTCACCCCATCGAAAATTGAGACCATTGCAGTTAACACTGCAATGGTCTTGCCATTCGAGAGCCTTTAAGGAATCTGAAACGGTTTCGTCATTCCGGACTCGATCCGGAATCCAGTCTTAATTAGCCTACATGCGCCCGTAGCTCAGCTGGATAGAGCGCCGGACTTCGAATCCGTAGGCCGCAGGTTCGAATCCTGCCGGGCGTACCAGAAAACGGAAAATGGACTGCGTCAGCAAGGCGTGGTCCTTTTTCTTTTTCGGCGCGAGTTTTATCCAGTAAGCGTAGCTCAGCGGCGGTTCCATTCAGAAATGACATATTCGGAAAAGGCCAAGGAGACCAAAAAGATATGCGGAGACGACCTGGGGGTCGTCGCACAAATGACTTTGAAGGTCGACGAAGGCATTTCCCGAATAGGGCGTTTATGAATGGAACCGGGATAGAGTGCCGGGCTTCGAATCCAGGGCCGCAGGTTCGAATCCTGCCGGGCGTACCAAAAGAATAAGCAGATTGTGATGCCTTAGGGCCACATTCTGCTTTTTTTGTTTCAATCAACAGTATTCGGACCAAGTCGGCAGGTTGAGCGTAGCGAAATCCCTCTGCAGTTTAGCGGGGTTCGAGTCCTGCCGGGCGTACCATAATCTCAAAAAGTCTGGGCCCACTAGACACAGTCTTTATGAGAATTACTGGCAGCTAATTTGTCAATTGTAGGTCTGACACCTTTGTTTTCAAGTAAGCTTCAGCTTTTAATGAAATGGATGCGGGTGCCCCGGCCTACCCCGTGGCCGGACGTTCACGACCAGAACCGGAGCCCAGCCACGGGACCGTGTGGGTAGTGGACGGAAAAGCTTTTAAGCATTGTGGGGCAGGGTGATAAGCATGGCCTCGGCCGTAGAAAAAGCGGAGCTTTCGGGTTATGGCCGGATTTATGCCGTTGCGGTTGAAACCAGTTGCAGAAGAAAGAGATCGCCCCTCACCCATTCTTGCTCTTCCTTCCGGATGTTTTCAGGCCGGCATTCGAGGATAGAGAACCCGTGCTCGTCCGCCAGGTCCCGAATATAACCGCGCCCGTGGGCATACCGACCCGTGGAGCAAAGCTGCCAGGTTTCACTATCGCAGCTTTCGGTGGAGAAAAGAACCAGGGCCTGGGGCCGGGCCCGCTTGCGAATTGCTGAAAAGACCGGGTCCAGGTTGCCTAAATAGACAAAGACATCGGCGGCCACGAAGAGGTCGTAGGCCGCATCGGCGCGGTCCAGGATTTCGGTGATGCTGCCTAATATGAGCTGATGGTAGATTCCCTTCTCTCCCGCCTTTTCCAGCATGCGAGCCGATATGTCGATGCCGGTGATGTGCCGGGCCGTGGTGGCAAATGCCTGTCCTGACAGCCCGGTGCCGCAACCCAGGTCCATCATTGTTTCAAAAAAAGCTTGGTCGCCGTAGCTGTCGGTGAGGAGACGGTGCAGGTCTTTGGGGGTACGGTAGCCGAGATCCTTCACCAGATGCCGGTCAAAGCTGGTGGCCATGCTGTCGAACCTGTCGATGACATATCGGTTCGGTGCGGCATCCGTTGTTTTCCCGGACAGGGCGGCCAGCAAGTGGCCGAGGGTTGGGTTGTCTGGATCGCGGGCAATGGCGCGTTTAATAATTGTCACCGCCTCCCGGGTACGTCCCTGCCGGGACAGCAGATTGGCCAGGTTGTCGTAGAGTTCCATCTGGTCCGGCGCCAATGAAATGGCTTTTTCCAAGGCGCGGATGGCCTCCTTAGGCCGGTTTAGTTGGCGGAACACATTGGACAGGCCTAAATGGACCCCGGCCGCACCCGAGTCTAGATCCAGGGCCAATTTATACTCGGCCAGGGCCAGTTCAAGATGACCCTGAAGATAGTAGACGTTTCCCAAGTGGATGTGATTCACGGCAAGGTCCGGGGCAAGTTGGACAGCCTGTCCGAAAGCCTCGGCGGCTCCCGCCGTATTTCCCTGGCGTATCAGAACGTTGCCCAGGTTGAAATGGACGTGGTAGTCCTTGGGGGCGATTTGCAGGATCCGCCGGTAATCTGCCTCGGCTTGTTCGAGACGGCCGGCCCGTTCATGGCCGCGGGCCCGGGTGAAGATCTCCCCGATCCCAACGGTACTGGCGTTGGGGCCCCGGTGTTTGCGTCCGCCCCGACCGGTCTTTCGCTTTTTTCTTTTTTTTCCACCCATTTTTGGTTACAAGGACCGGCGATTCAGCTCAAGGACAAACAATGTCCGGCCATCCAGTTTTTTTCTAAAGTCCGCATGGCGGCACAAACCCATGGTAATGCCCCAGGTCAGGACCCGGAATTCGATGTATTCCCGGTTGCAGGCGTAACGGCCGGACCGGCAATACAGGCAAATTAGCAGAAGGCGCGCAGGTGCCAAAATGCCCGTTATCGGTTATGCATTTTCTGATTAGGAAGGCTTGAATCCGGATCAATGTTCGGATTCGGCACCACCACAGATTAAGATTTTTATCGCTACAGCATACACGTTGGATTGCCATATTTCTTTTCGAAAAGCGAATTCTTATCAACAACCCGACGCACAACTTTTCTAAAATTCTACTATGCCAGATACATCGCGAGAAAACAAATATATCACTCTCAGCCAAATATTGCCATATTTTCAAATACAGTAGCTTATTAGAATTCGCAGACCGCAAGTTCGAATCCTGCCGGGCGTAACAATTAAAAGCGGGTACACGTGGATAACCTAACCCGCTTTACATGTTTATCGGACATTGCAACGCGTACGCATTAAAAACGTTTATTAAAACGGCTTTATAGTAACCGGTAACACCGCTTTCTCTTTGGTGGCAAACATATGCCAAACTGGAATCCGGGTGGTAATTTTTTTTAACTTTCCGGGTTCTCTGGGCCACATTTGACCCCCATGGGACCTCTAAGCTTGTTAAAAAGGCCCGCAAGGGGTTTAAGGTGCCGGTTGAATGACATGACATGGGAGTTGTGAAAACGCAATGGCCAAAGGGTAAAAAGAAAGACTAAGGTGCACCCGTAACAGGTGCAAGGCATGTACCATTTCATATTGGAGTACATCCAGCTATGTCACACAATGAGGTGTTTATCTTTTTTCCGCTCCTGAAAAGGAATTCTTATGATCCAAATTAACGCATAGGTGAATGTAGGCTATACCAAGATAGGAACTGTTATTGTTCTTGACTGCCGAACTCAAGATGAGGTTTTATAGACCTATGGGCATTGATCAGATTTATGCAGGTAGATTTTTAAACTGATTTTGAATAATAATATTCAAAAGGAGGACGATATTATGAGGAAATGGATTTTAATCATTTTATTGGTTGTGAGTCTATCAACGGGTTATCCGTTAACATCAATGGTTGAAGCATGCGACTGTGGGAAAATAGAAGGCAGTGATACAATGTATCTTGATGATTGGCGATGCTGTAGTAAAATGTGCATTGCTGAGGTTGATAATGTATACGAGACGGCGGATGACGTAAAACAGTGGTTGGAGTTTATGGAAGTAATGGGAGGGGGAATTTTGCCAGATTATAAGGGCAATATGGATGTATCAGATTTAGTAAACAAACTAAAAGTATATAGGAATAAATTAACGAATGCGATCAAGAGATACAAGAAATGTATGAAAAAAATGAAATTGCAGCCTTATGTACAAATTGTGCCGAAGTATTACAATAAAGAACGCGGGGGAACAGTTGCAGATTAGGAGATACCAAGATAGTCAACGTATAAAGTTAACTATAAATAAGAGATAAGTATTAACGCAGAAAAATGGTGGCATTGGTTTTAATAAGCGTTGATCATAATCTTAGTAGAGGAGGGAAGGCATGATTAGGAATATATTTGTAATTATAATCTTGATAGGAGCAGTCACCCAGGGATACGCTAATGCAGCAAATTGTAAAGCTAAGAATTATATGAAATATGAAGATTGGATTTCATGCACTAAGAAATGTCAGGGTGAGGCAGCAGAATTACAGGAAGCCGCACGTCAATTTGCATATGGATTAAGAGTGGTGTCGGATGAGAATAACGAACCTCAACGACTTAAAGAAAATAAAAATATAGGAATTATGAAAGACAGGTACAAATGGGTAAAGTCATGGAGGAGAGACATGACAAGAACGATTAAAGCTTATAGAAAATGCATAAAAACAATACAGTTGCCGGATGCCGTCAGATAGAAATGAATAAGCGCATGGGCATGGCCCTGATATGGATGTATGGGGATCAAGCGGTGGTTCCAGCGTTAGACGTGCAGCCCGCCATTGTTGCGCCATAGAATAACCACTCGAAACACCCGTGCCGCCGCCTGTCACCCGCGGACGCCATCTTTTTACGTACTCACCGATACTGAAATGACCAGCACCTTGTTTATAAAGCCGGTGAATGTGTTTTGAAAAGTGATCAACAGCTTCACCTGATACTTCAAGTTTTCCCGGTCTCAGGAAAATAACCGAGAAAATCAAACCCCCGCCCTGTTCTCCCGATCAAGGTCTTATCGGGGTGCTTTTCCAGTTTCAGTTCATTAACTGTATGGTTGAGCATCCGGATTGTTTTTTTAGTTTCCACCTTGTGGTAGCCGAGATCAGAATATGATCCATATTCCGGAAACATTACACCTCCAGTTTTTCCATCTTCTGATCGAGTTCCAGCAGGTAAAACGCACCGAAGAATGGGGATAAGGATGATCCTCTTGGTATTCCCCCCTTGATATCCTGATATAGATTCACTTCAGTTCATTTGGCTGCATTGGAGTTAAGCTTATGGATCTGGTCAAGGTTGGTGGTGGGTGACCGCAGCCGGCCAATGAGGGCAGGCGAGAGAGTTCCCGTCCTGATTGCGCCCAAATTGTGCCCGTCAAGGTTGAATTTTTCGGAACGTTTCTGACGAAACAGAAAGTTACGTTAATAAGTTTTTGTAATCAAAAACTTGAAATTATGGAATTAATAAGCCAGTTGATACTGCGCCCTTCGAATCCGTAGGCCGCAGGTTCGAATCCTGTCGGGCGTACTAAAAAAAAGGGTTACAGCATTCATTTTGTAACCCTTTTTCCTTTGCGCCTTTCTTTATCGGGCAATTATAGGGGCAAAACTGGCCGATTAAGGCTAAGTCTGCAACACGTCTTGCCAGACAGAACTTAATCTAAGGTTTAAGAAATAAAATCATTGATTTTCGCCAGAAGGGCATCTTTATCAACGGGTTTATCAAAAAATGCGTCCGGGGTAAAATATTCTCTATCTTCATAATTGTCGAATTTGACCCCTAACTCCTCGGCCATTCCGGAGATACCGATGATGGGCGTTGTCTTAAGGCCTGGATCGTTTCGGACGAGCCGACAGACTTCAAAACCGGAATACGTGGCTTCCATCATGACATCCAGCATGACGAGATCCGGCCGATGTTTCTGGATCAGTTCAAAGCCTGTGGTGCCGTCTGATGCCGTTTCCACATTAAATCCATTCCGGGTAAGAAACGTCTCCATTGTGAATAAGAAGTCCGGGTTGTCATCAATGATCACAATCTTCGATGGCGTTTTACCCATGATCTGCTGCCCCCTTTGCTTTAATTAACCAAATGATGAAGATATCGGGTGATTAGAAGCAATCTCAAAAAACGGATTTTGGTTCAAAATCAAGGCGGCCGCGAGGTTCAACCCGGAGGAATACTGGAGTATTTCGAGGAGTTGAACCGAGCGCCCAACACCGAGTTTGGGCCAAAAGACTTTTTTGAGTTTGCTTCTTGACTGTGTCACTCCATATCCAGATACGAATCTTTTAGTCGGAAAATCACCCTGAAAAGGCTACCTGCACCTTTTTTACTCAACACCTCTACTCTACCGTGATGATGATTAACGATACGATCCACCACCATCAGGCCGAGACCGTTACCTGAGTCACCCTTGGAGGTAAAATATTCCTCAAATAGATTTTCCATTACCTCTTTTTCCATACCCTGGGCATTATCTTCCACTTCAAACATGAAATGGTAATTGTCAAAATAATCCACGCGCACAATTATGATATGTTTGGTTTTGAATTTATCTTTCTGACACGCCTGCAGTGCATTCCAGATCAAGTTTCCCAACATTCTAGAAATGCCGGTTGGATCCGCTTTCATGGCTGGCACATTGGGATTCAGCTCCTTGAGCATCTGAATTCCCATTGAAGAGGCCTTCTCGGAAAACAACTGACTTGCCTGGCGGGCGATAACCCAGGGCTTGGTATCTTTGAAGGTCGGTTTTTGTTTTTTGGCTGAATACAGAATATTCTGGGTGATCCGCGTAATTTCGGAAATATTCCTTGATACGATTTCCCATCCTCTATATGCCAGCTGCGTGTCTTGGTCTTTCATGCCTTCTTCGACCACATAAGCCCCTCCCTTGAGGCCTTCCAGGATATTCTTGATATCATGGGACAGCAGGGCGATCGATTGACCTAATTTCACGAACTCCCGTTGAGAATCTTTTATGGTTCCGACATTGACAAGCAGCTTGATGCAGGCATTCACATTCCCAACCGCATCAAACAGTGGGGCTGAGAAGGCGATCATTTCGATGACTTTTATATCTGACAAATGAATGGTCTCTTCGACTATGTGGACACTGTTGTCTTTGAAGGAATCACGGACCGGACAAACATTACACTGGTGACGGGAGCCTTTTAGCACCGCGTAGCATGATTTGCCGGTGATATCCTCCCCAAAATCATTCTTAAATGTCTGGTTGGCAAAAAGGATATTGAAATGCCGATCCTGGATCATAATGTAACAGGGTAAGGCATCGATGATGCTTTTGAAAGTCAGGTCGATTAGCTCGGAGTTGTTGGTGTAATTCATACGTAATCCTTGAAACCACGCTGATAGGGTCGCAAATTATTTACTTTTGGGGTCGGCCGATGGTTATTACCTGGCAGTTGGCATACTTGGAGACATTGGCGGCGGTCTTGATGTAGACCAATCGTTTGGTTTCATCTCTGCCGGCCGTTCCCAAAATAATCATTTCAACATTGTTTTCTTCCGAATACTTGATGATTTCAATATCCGGCGAACCAAGTTTGACATCGACGACATAGTCAACTTGATCCTTACACCGATTGCGATAGGTCTTTTTTAGGGCACCCAGGGCTTGAAGTCGGTTTTCCTCGTCTAATTCACGTGATTTTTTTAGTGTCTCTTTCTTGGACAGCTCTTCACCAAATATTTTGACATTGCACGGATTCCTAGTCGGGATGACGTTGAGAATATGGAGCGTGGATCCATATTTTTTGGCCTGATCAAAAGCATGAATAAATGCAGCATCTGCATCCTGAGAATAATCAGTACATAAAAGGATATTGCGAAATTCCAGCTTGGTTGTCATGCGATCAAAAACCCTCCCCTCAGAATCTTCTATGCTGGTTGCCATCTCTAGGGTTTACAGAAGAACCATCACAATAAGCCTGCTCTGGAATAAGTCTCGCAAGGGCACATGAAGTGTCCCGATAATCAAAGGCAATCAGTTAATACAATTCTCATTCACGGCGTTTTTTAATATGTAAGAACTTAACCAGCAAGATCAAGTCAACCCAGCCGCGGCCATGATATCCGGAACCGTTTCTTCCTTGCCGATGGCCATAATGTGGACACCGTCGCAAATCTCTTCTTCTTTGATACGTTTGATCATGCGTCCTGCGATGTCGATGCCTTTGGCAAGCGCCTGGCCTTTGGGCGCGGCGGCCAACTCATCGATAAGGTTTTGGGGAACAAAAACGCCGGCGATGTTCTTATTCATAAAGCGCGCCATGGGTGCGGATGTGAGCAGGATGATACCCGCTAATATTTTAATTTTGAATTGCCGGGCGTATTCCATAAACTTCTTAAATTTATCTAAATCGTACACCGCTTGGGTTTGGATGAACTCGGCCCCGGCATCGATCTTTTTCTCGAATTTGATCAACTGGGGTTCAATGGGGTCGGCTTCAGGGGTGACGACGGCGCCGGCGCAAAAGGAAATCCCTCCGTCCAGGTCGTTGCCGCCCAGATCTTTTCCATTTTCCATGATTCTCACGGCTTCCAGCAATTGGCTGGAGTCCATATCAAAAACGCTTTTGGCTTCCTTGTGATCACCCAGGATGACGGAGTCACCGGTCAGACAGAGCACATTGTCGATGCCCTGGAAATTGGCAAACAGCAGATCTGCCTGAAGTGCCAGGCGGTTGCGGTCCCGGCAGGTCATCTGGAGAATGGCCTCGCCACCCAGCTCCTTGACCAGTAGACATCCGCCGACGGATGGGAAGCGCATAACCGAACTCTGGTTGTCGGTCACGTTCATGGCATCCACCTTGTCTCTGAGCAATTCAACGTGGTGCTTGAATTTTTCCAAATTGGTCCCTTTGGGAGGCGCCACTTCACTGGTAACAACAAATTTGCCGGATTCCAGGACTTCTTTAAATGGGGTTGGCATGGTGGTTACTCCTTCGCCAGCTTTAGCTTGCCGGGTTTGGGCTCGCCATGGTGATTTCGAGGTTTCTGGTACCGTCGCATACTGTCCAGCCGGCCTAGCTCATTTAGCCGGTTGTAGATGAGGGTCCAAACACAGTCTTTTTCGACATCGATCTCACATTTGCCGTGGTTTGTGCCGCCGCAAGGGCCGTTGACCAAACCTTTATGGCAATTCGTCACCGGACAGATGCCACCGGTTTCGCCGATGATGCAGGTGCCGCATTGGGTGCAGATCTCATCAAAGGTACCCAAGGCGGTCTCCTTGCCGATGAAAAGGGTGTCCAGGGCCGGCACCACCATCTTTTTCATCTGCCGGGCAATGGTTTGCACGCCGAATGCGCAGGTCATGATTAGCAGGACGTCGGCCTGTTCGATGGGTGCCGCAAAATCGGCAAAAAACTCGCGCGTCAGGTTGTCGCAGGCTACGGGCACCACGGTATGACCCGTCACCAGCTTGCCCTTTTGGGCCAAGGCCTCTTTCATGGCGCGCACCTCGGGATCGCCGCCTGTGTGGGTGAGGGTGACGCAGGTACCGCAACCCACTATGAATATCCGGTTCAGCCCTTCGAGCAGGCGCTCGATTTCCGCATCCTGTTTGGTTTGTGTAATCGATCGAATCATTCCCTCGGCTCCTTTTCTTCCAGGTCACAGCGCAGACAGCGAACCGCCTCGCTGCGGCCCTCTTCCGCGGTGAATCCTAGTTCAACTTCCCTGAAATCCTTGACCCGTTGAGTGGGATCTTCGAACTCCGCTTCCAATCGGGGTTTGTCTTCCGTGCTTTCTTCATCCAATGCCAGGCCGGTTTCCGTATGCCGGGCAGATTTTTCATCAGGGATATACACCGGGGTATCGTCGCCTGAGAAGTATTTATGAATGGCCAGGGCCGCACGGCGACCTGAAGCAATGGCGCGGATGACAAACGTGGGGCCGGTGGTGAAGTCTCCACCGGCGAACACCCCCGGAACATTGGTGGCCAGGGTGTTGGTGTCCACTATCAGGCTGCCCCACAGCTCACGCTCCAGACAGCTGTCGTCATCCAGAAATGACATGTCCGCAGCCTGGCCGATGGAGATGATGATGTTGTCGGCATCCACCAAACGGGTGTCATCCAGATCGCAGGTGGGATTGAAACAGCCTTCGTCGTCGAATACGCAGACACAACGGGTGAATTCAATGCCGGTAACTTGACCGTCCTGGTGGGTGATTTTGCTGGGTGAGGCCTCGCTGTTAATCACCACGCCTTCCTCGATAGCCTCGCCTACATCCTTTTCCCAGGCCGGCATCTCATCGCGGGGCTCCAGACAGAAAAGATGGGCATCCCGGGTGCCGGCCCTGAGGGCGGTTCGGGCTACATCCACGGCCACATTGCCCCCGCCGATGATGACGGTCTTGCCGCTGAGTTTAATTTCTTTGCCCATGCGCACCTGGTTCAAGAAGTCAAGACCGTAATAGAGCCCTTTCAACCCCTCTTCTTCGCCGGGAATACCGATGCTTTTGCTGGCCTGGGCGCCGGCAGCGATAAACACGGCGCCATAGCCTTCTTCCAGCAGGTCATTGAAGGTGTGTTTGGCGTCGATGGGTGAGTTATAGCGGATTTCGACGCCGCAATTTTTAATGTACTGAATCTCTTGTTCGATCACCTCCCGCGGCAGACGGAACTCCGGCACGGCAATGCCCAACATGCCGCCGGCTACGGATTGGGATTCGAACACCGTGGTCTGATACCCCATTTTGGCCAGAAAGTAAGCGCAGGTGAGTCCGGCGGGCCCGGCGCCCACAACGGCGATCCGTTCTTTACGGATGACCGCAAAGGGCTCCCTTTCGGGACCGATGTTTTTGAAATACCAGTCAGCTGCCAACCGTTTGATCGCCCGGATGGCCACGGGCTCATCCAGTTCCCCGCGCCGGCACTTGTATTCACAGGGATGGATGCAGATGCGGCCGCAAACCGCCGGAAAAGGATTGCGTTCCCGGATGATGTCCACCGACTTCTCATAATCCCCTTCGGCCACAGCCGCCACGTAATTGGGTACATCGATTCCAGCCGGGCACGCATGCTGGCAGGCTGAGATGACCATTGAATCGCAGACCGCTCCGGCACAGCGGTGTTCGCGGATATGATCTTCGTATTCCCGCAGGAAGTATTGCAAGGTGGACAGGGCCGGCTTGGAGCAGGCCTGTCCCAGGCCGCACAGGGATGATTCAGTGAGGGTTTCACCCAACTCCCGGATAGTATCGATATCCTCCGGGCGGCCTTGACCCCGGGTAATGCGGGTTAAAATTTCCAGGAGCTGGGTCGTTCCAAGGCGGCAGGGCGCGCATTTGCCGCATGACTCGGATTGCGTAAAATTGAGGAAAAAGCGGGCGATCTCCACCATGCAGTTATTTTCATCCATGACCACCATGCCGCCCGAGCCCATGATGGCGCCCACGCGCTGTACTGATTCGTAGTCGATGGTCAAGTTCAAAAATTGGGCCGGTACACAGCCGCCGGCCGGTCCGCCCATCTGAACGGCCTTAAAGGCCCGTCCCTTGGGGATGCCGCCGCCGATATCGTAGATCACATCCTTGACCGTGGCGCCCAGGGGCACTTCCACCAGGCCGGTATTATTGACCTTGCCGGCCAGGGAGAAGATCTTGGTGCCCTTGCTGTCATCGGTGCCCACCTCACCGTACCAGGCGGCGCCATTTTTAATGATCAGCGGTACGTTGGCCCAGGTCTCAACATTGTTGATATTGGTTGGTTTGCCGTCGATCCCGGCCTGGGCCGGAAAGGGCGGCCGCGCCCGCGGCATGCCGCGCTGGCCCTCTATGGAGGCCATCAAGGCGGTTTCCTCGCCACAGACGAAAGCACCCGCCCCTAACCGCAGGGAGAGATCAAAGTTGAATCCAGTGCCCAGAATATTTTCTCCCAGCAGCCCCAGCTCGTTGGCCTGATCTATGGCCAGGTTGAGATGGTCAATAGCAATGGGATATTCCTCCCGAACATAGATATAACCATACTCGCTGCCCATGGCATAGGCGCCGATAAGCATACCCTCGACCACAGCATGGGGATCGCCTTCCAGGATGGCCCGATCCATGAATGCGCCGGGATCGCCTTCGTCTGCGTTACACACGATGTATTTGGGATTGCCATCTGCCTGGCGGGCAAACTTCCACTTGAGGCCGGTGGGAAAACCGGCGCCGCCTCGGCCCCTGAGTTTAGCGGTTAAAACTTCATCGATTACCTGTTCCGGCTTCATTTTAGACAGCGCCTTGACCAGGGCATGATATCCGCCGGCAGCAATATAGTGCTCAATATTGTTGGGGTCTATGCGGCCGCAGTTGGCCAGCACCCGGCGCTCCTGCTTGGCGTAAAATGGAATTTGGTTCCGGTAGAAAATGGGTTGCAAAGATTGCGGTGCTTGATAGGCCAAGCGGTCGATGAGTTGATTCTGCTTGAGTGTTTTGGCGACGATCTCCACGGTGTCATCCGGGGCCACTTCTTGGTACTGGACCCCCAGTGGCTCGATCGCAACGACCGGAGCTTTGGCGCAGAACCCGTGGCACCCAGTGGAGCGGATTTCCACCAGTTTGTCCATTCCCTGGCTCTTGACTTCATCCTGCAACGCCTCCAGCACACTGGCGGCCCCATAAGCGCGGCAGCCGGTCATGCACACATGCACTTCATAACTATGCTCGTCTCTGCGGGAAAGGATGTTGTTGCGAAGCCATTCCAGCTGCCCGATGGATGCAATCTTGTCCATTTCTGCTCCCATGTTTACTTCTTTTGATACTCTCCCAACACGCTGGTAACCTTGCTCGGCGAGATCTTACCGAAATAGTCCCGGTTGATCATCATCGTGGGGGCCAAAAAACAGGCCCCTAAACAGGCGACGGTTTCCAATGTAAACTGGTAGTCCGAACTGGTCTCGCCCTCCTCGAGGTCGAGCTCTTTTTGCATCAACCGTAGAATACTGCGGCTGCCCTTCACGTGGCAGGCCGTACCCCGGCAGACCTTGCAAACATATTTGCCCTTGGGTTTCAAAGAAAACCCGGCATAGAACGTAATGACCCCCTGGACTTGTGACGGAAACAGGTTCAAGGCGTCGGCGATGGGCTCAATGGTTTGCGGAGGGACATAACCATATGTCTCCTGGACTTCCTGGAGCAGTGGAATCAGCGCCCACTTGCCTGTTTGGTGCTTTCTAATGATCGGGTCGAGTTTGCCGAGATCAATTTCTGGTGTTTGCATTTGGTTTCCTAATTATGCTTTTTCTATTTGGACCGCACAGCTCTTCCATTCGGTCTCATCGGCAAGTTTGAATAGATCCATGGCATCATTGCCGTTGGCACCGGTGGGGACAAAAATGTGTCCCGGTCTCAAATCCGTGGAGATGCGTAGCGTTCGCTGTATCTCCCCCCAGGGAGACCGGACAACGGCGGAATCACCATCGTTGCAATCAAGGGCAGCCGCATCCGCAGGCGAGATCTCCAATTGGCCGGCGGACCCAAACTCTTGAATTCGCTCTGAGGCCCGGGTTCGGGTGCCGCTTCCCAACTGGAATCGGCGGGTACCCACAATGGCTGTAAAGGGATATTTTTTTTCAGGCGGCGTCGCCCGTTCTGAAACTACCGGGCAAAAAGCAATTCGTTCAGCGTCACCCTGGATATTGAAGGCTGCCTTTTGGGCGACTGGCTTGATCCAGACCTCATTGTGGCCGTTGAGGGCAGCGTACATGGGAACGTATCGTCGAATTTCGTCCCTTATACTAGCGATCGTATCAAACGGTTCGGTGCCACTGAGGCGTGCCTGGAGCTGGTTGAGTATTTTCCAATCGGCCAGGGCCTTCCCGGGTGGAGCAACAACCGGTGTGAAGGATTGAACCCGACCCTCGAGATTGGTGAAGGCGCCCTCCTTCTCAGCCATTGCCGCGCCTGCCAGGGCCACGTGCGCCATGGCCGCGGTTTCACTTTTAAGAATATCCTGGACCACAAGAAAGTCCAGTTTCTCGAGCGCCCGCTTGACCTGCGCATGCTGTGGCAGGGCGGCCAGGGGATTCTCGCCTAATATATAGAGCGCTTTCAGCGTGCCATTTTCAGCAGCTCTGATCATTTCCGACATATTCAATCCGCCATCAGGGGAGAGTTTTGTATGCCAGTTTTGCTCCCAAATTCTTTTTGAATCCCTGCTGTCAACGGGTTGACGACCGGGCAGTAAATCAGGTGTGGCGCCCATATCCATGGCGCCTTGCTGATTGTTCTCTTTGGCGACTATATATATGCCTCCGCGGCCGCTGCCAAGGCTGCCGCTCATCAGGGAAAGATTAAGGACGGCGGCCAGGGTGTTGGCCGCATGTTTACGCTGCAGAATGCCGTGTCCGATGACAAAGGCGATTTTTTTACCGCTGAGCAAGTCAACCGCCGATTTTAGGGCCGCTGGCTCCAATCCGGTCATGTGGACGCTGTCATCTAAATTAATCCCGGTCAGCTCTAGCTTGAAAGCAGAAAATCCTGCGGTGCAGCGATCGATGAAACTCTGATCTGCGCTGCCCTTCTCCAAAAGCAGGGCAGATAGGGTATTGATCAACGCCAGGTCGCCCGCGGGATCCACCGGAAGCCACAATCGTGAAAAATTAACCAGCTCTGTCCGGCGCGGGTCTGCAACGATCATTGGGGTCCCACTGCGGGCGGCCCGCTTGAGATAGTAGGCCACCACCGGAACCGAATGGCTGGGATCGGCGCCCAAAACAAAAATGACATCCGCATTCTTGAGTTCGGCCAATTGGCTCAGGCGATAGCCACCGTTCGTCTTCTCATCCAGAATTCGGGTGTGATAGTGTCCATAGGCATGGCCGCCGTTGTCCACATTGTTGGTGCCCATGCAAACCCGCGCCAACTTCTGGAAGAGATAATTTTCCTCAATGGTACATTTGGAGGATCCCATGAAACCAATGCTTTGGGGACCGTACGTGTCTTTGATATCCTTGAGGCGGGCGGCCACGCGATCCAGGGCCTCATCCCATGAAATCGGAACCAATTCCCGGTGCTCTTCTTTTTCTGGGCGCATCAAGGGACTCACCAGGCGACTAGATGAGTTTAAATAGTCATGCGCAAAGTGTCCTCTGACACAAAGCGTGGCACCATTGACACTTTCGGAATCATGGGCCGGATTGACCTCCACAATACGATTATCGAAGCTCCCCATGGTCAGGCGACAGCCGACCCCACAAAATCCGCATATGGAATCTTTCTCCTCTGCCGGGCTCCCCACGAATTGCATGTTTTTCGCGGACAAGGCACCGGTGGGGCATAGGCTGAGGCAGGTGCCACAGAAGGTACAGTTGGATTGTTCGAGACTCTGTTCATGGACGGTGGCCGGGCGGGAGAGAAAGCCGCGCATATTATAGTCAATGGCGCCAATCTCTACCAGTTCATGATCGGCCCGGATACATTTGCCGCAGAGGATGCACTTGCTCAGGTCCCGGATCATGAAGGGGTTGGCCTCTTCAAAGGGCTTGTGGTTGGGCATGGGATAGAGGTCGGTTTCGCCGACACCTAAATTGGCAGCTGCCTGGCGCAATTGGCACCTGTTTCCCTTGGCGCAGACAATACAAGACTCCGGGTGCTCGGCAATCATCAAACGCACGATATTGCGGCGATGCTTGATGATGCGGGGGGTAGCGGTTTGAATATCCATTCCGGCGGCTGCCGGGGTCACACAGGCGGCCATAAGACGCCCATCTTCATTTTCCACCAGGCACATGCGGCAGGCGCCATAGGGCTTGAGATCAGGGTGATAGCAGAGTCTGGGAATCTTGATGTCATTCTGGTCGGCTGCTTCAAGCAAGCTGCTGCCGGCGGGGCAGGTGATCTTTTTACCGTCGATGGACAGCGCTATGGTTTCCAATGAATGAACTCCTTCCCCAACCCTTTGGGATGCCTTTTTCAAGCAGTGGGTAGGCCATCATCCTAACGGTGGTTGCGCAATTGCCGGTACCAAAATTTTCCCTATTAGGATCAAACGGCAATCTCAACCCTGCATTCAACGTTTAAGTGCAACACTCGGCTTTAAAGGCTTCGGCCGGTGTTTTAAAATTTAGACACTTTTTAGGGCGATTGTTAAGCCATTTTTCGATCTTTTTCAATTGATGTGGA
>Ga0126334_10000023_pt1 | contig 66399 bp, 53 predicted proteins | sample InaspJWI49metaG_FD_94491 | JGI IMG/M metagenome (GOLD analysis project Ga0126334, IMG submission 94491) | Marine gutless worms symbiont microbial communities from Oahu, Hawaii - Inanidrilus sp. 2 OAHU.JWI-49 metaG | ecosystem: Host-associated > Annelida > Digestive system > Unclassified...
AGCGAGGATATCTCGCTCTTCTGGACTCAGATGTTTATAGGTTTTAGGCATAATATCGAAAACATACCGCAAATGCCTTAAAACCTGAAAGTGTTGCACTTACTTATTGAACTCGGGATTGATATTCACTGGCTCCGGCTGGTAGAGGGCACGGTTTTTGGAGTGCGAGAGCACTGAATCAATTATTTTTTCAAGTTTGTCAGCACCTCTCAGCAAGACCTTGTGCATTCTGTGCAACATGGCTTCATCCGGCGGGCTGGGCTCAAGAGCAACTTGCGAAATGTGCAGGGCACCGAATATGGCCTGCAAGGGGTTGTTGAGATTATGCACCAGTTGGGCGGCGTATTTGCCGATCTCGGCTTGGTTATACAGGTCCAATACCTGGTTGGTACGATACTGTACCGTATTTTGAAGTTGGCGATTGGCCTGCTCCAACTCTACCAATAATCGTTGCCGATCCTGCTGGATAATTGATATTTCCAGGGCCTGACGGACAACAATTTTAAGCTCCTCAGATTTATAGGGCTTTAAAAGATATCGATAAACAGAACCTCTGTTAATGGCATCCAGCAGGGAATCGGTATCGCTGGCACTTGAAACGATCACCCTGATAATTTCTGGTTTTTTGATTTTTACCTGCTCCAGCAGTTCAAGCCCATCCATCACCGGCATTATCAAGTCCGTAACAATCACATCGATACTTTCAGCGTCCAATACTTCAAGTGCGAGACTACCGTCTTCAGCGAATAGTGATTGATAGGGTTCATCGGCCACTGTTTTTTGAATTTTCGCTAAGGTGATACGCTCGTCTTCCACAAAAAGGACTTTCCGCTTGTTCATCAATACACCTATATCCGCATTCTTTGTCGCGATCTTAGAAACTAGGCCCATTCGTTCAGATACCCCTAAAGCCGGACTACCCCTCCTCTACACTTTGAGTGCTTAGTGAAAAAAAGCTAATAACACAATAGCAATATCAGGATGGAACAGCTGAATTCAAAAAATTCTCCTAATGTCGGGAGGATATGTATAGTGGGAGGCCAATCGCGCAAGATTCATGCTGGTGGGCACCTGAATCATCAACTCAACCGCACCCTTCAAATAGCTGCACGGAAAAGATGTCTTGGGCCAAGGCATGAGTTGTGCCGCTCTTCACCAATTCATTCTCCATCAGGTTGCGACTTTTTGTAGATACCCGGATAATGGTCCTTTGCACATTCAGGACAAATGCTGTGACTGAAATCAGCGCGTGAGTGCTTGCGAATATAAACGTCAACCTGTTCCCAGTATCCTTGATCATCTCTGACTTTCTTGCAAAATGAACAAATGGGAAGTATGCCCCTGAGCGTATCCACCTCGTTTAAAGCCTGTCGAAGATCGAAAATGGTTTTATCCCGCTCCGCCTCCAATGCAGTGCGCACTCTAATTTCGTTCTTCAATTGTTGGTTTGTTTGAGTCTGCGCTTCTATTCTTTGTTCAATCTCCGCAGTGTATAAAAGTTTCCGACGCATGTTAAATGCCAGAAGCGTCGTTACCAGCAGCGATCCGAGTAGGACAATCCACGGCTGCCACGTATGTTGAGATCGATGGTACAATCCTGGCGAGCTGAATACAACTTTCCATTGGCGTTCTGCGATCGGAAAAGTTCTGCTCCAGGAAGGGCCTTTTTCAATTCCAGCAGCTGAAACCTGCATATCGGGTGTTCCTGACATCTGTGTTGACCGCTGATAAAGCAGACGATTTTCCTTTTCGGCAGACATATCGTAAAGTGCCAATGAAATGCCTTGATCGGCAAAACCCTTTAGGGCGGTCTCGACGACCTGCCCAATGCGCAGGACTTCTACGACAAACCCGCTGCGGCCGGCCAGTCGTTTTTCCGGACTGTTCAAAGTTGCGCCCGGATGATAGATGGGCAGGAGAAGGAGAACCCCAAACTGGCTGCCGGTTTCCTGAACCAGGGTGATCCTCCCGGTGACCGATAGCTCCCCCGTCTCGAAAGCTTTTTTGATTGCCTTAAGCCGCGTGCTATTTGAAGCAATGTCAAAACCGAAAGCGGGCCGATTGCTTTCCAGAGGGTATATATAATATACAATGACATACTCATCGCGGCGTGCAGCCCGGACCAGCTTATTTTCTTTTGAGCGTTCCGTGAATTGGAAATCGGTGAAGCCTTCTTTCCGGGCAGCAGATTCATAAGCGACGCGTTCAGCGTCCTTTACAAGTGGATCCCAACCAAATCCTTGTATGCCGGGGTAGCGGGGCAGCACGCTTGCTACGAAGCTGTTGAACTGTTGGCGGGTCACAGGCCAGGAATTATTAAAAAAATCGCCTAAAAACAGGAGGGCCCCTACATACTTATGAAGGGTGTTCTCCACGGCATTCGCATAAGCATTTGCCCTGGATTCAAATTCTATGCGGTGATGATCTTCTGCCCATTGATGTACGAAAAAATACATGGCCACCGACACAACGATGCCTAATATAAGCGTAGATACAATGGGGAGATAGCGTCTCACCGGAATTGAAAGATGATGAATTGAGTCATCGACTTTATTCATCATGACCTCGCAGAATGTTGAGGATGAAAGGTTAGCGTTTTTTCAAGGAATATCATCAGTTCACCTTTCAATTTTCATACTTTTAAACAGATTTTCCCATTAATACTGATATATTATCAATATCAAAATACGTTGCTAGAATCAATCCTCCACCGGTACCACCATGCCGATTGGAATCGGAATGCAATGGGGCGATAGAATTTGGGTTCTCCAAAATTTTTTCAGTGATATCAGATACTAAGTTTTAGTGCTGGGACTACAAGAGGACGCATGTTACAATATTGCGGTCAATGGTTGATCATGCCCCGTGAGATAATCTAAATGGTACGCCGGAACTGAGACAAACCGTGTCGGAAGGTCTTACAGAATTGGATGAAAACCCTGGGCGAAAACAGTGGCGCCTGGCCTTCGCCTGCTAGCCTGCAACGATACGGACATATTAAACAAGTTGTTATCATGGTAGCTGGCTCGCCAGTCGAAGCCTTGGCCAAGGCTGGTGGCGGTGGGAGTCGAACCTGCGTTGGCCACTACAGCCACAAGGGTTTGCAGCAATTTACCGAATGATTACTGAATATCGTGACCCAATATTTCCCGATTATTTTATCTGTGGACCAGGCTGCTGGCTCTTTGCGCGCCTCTAATCCAGCTTTGCGCAGGCCGTCCCAGAGTATCTCCTCATGATCTTCCGGAAATACGATCCGACGGAGTCGCCCTCGCCCAGTTATTAAAAAATCAAGCCCAAGTTTAGGTGATTTAGGCAATGCGGCAGTTAGTTCTTTCATACGCCCCAGTTGCCCTAAAACAGTCGCACGAAAAAGGGGATCGATGAAAAACCCTGGCGTGTTGATCCGATTCAGGCAGTGAGAATGGCCTTAACCGCATGCCCGATAGTCTCGATGGAATAAGGCTTTTTAACATACTTTCCGGCACCTAGCTCGAGAGCCCGCCTTACCCGATCGGTTTCGGAAAACCCGCTGACAATGATGGCCTTTTGGGCCGGGGCAAAGGCCAGGATCTCCTCATAGGTGGAAAGTCCATCCATGCCGGGGGCCATGATCATATCGAGCAGAACCAAATCAGGAGAGTCATTTTTGACTTTTACCACCGCCTCCTCTCCGCTCGATGCTGTTGTGACCGCGTAACCCAATCGGTTCAGCAATCTCGATGCGATCTCCCGTTGCTCTGCCACGTCATCGACCACCAGTATCGATTCGCCACGGCCCATCAGATCTTCCAAGGTCCTCTCGTCAGGAACCACCGGCAATTCCAGTCGCGTGGCTGGCAGATAGACACTGATGGTGGCGCCTTTGCCTTCTGTGCTCTGCAAGTCGATGTACCCTTGGTGATCCTTAACCGCCCCCCAAACCACCGCCATCCCCAGACCGGTGCCGCTTCGACCCATGACTTTCTTGCTATAGAATGGCTCAAAAATTCTGCGCATATCTTCCGGCCGGATGCCGACCCCCCGGTCGCTAACGGTCAGTACCACGTAGTCGCCTTCCTCCACTTCGTCATAGCCCTCGACCGGTCGATCGATATAGCGATTTTTGGTTGATACCCGGAGCAGCCCACCGTCCGGCATAGCCTCGGCGGCATTGGAAAATAGGTTCATTGCCATTTTCGAGAGGTGGATGGACGAACCTTTGATCGGCAAAAGGTTAGAATCCAAATCAGATTCAATACGCACGAGGGGGTGATGGGACCGCAGATTCTTAAACTCAGGGCTTTGCAACTGCTCGGATACGATTTCGTTCAGATCAACCACCTCGGTTACCACAGCCCCTCTGCGGGACAGGGTCAGTAAGTCCTGAACGATGGCCGCCGCCTTTTCCCCGGACTTTTTTATCGTCTCAATCGGTTTCGTGAGGGTGCTGTCTTTGGGGAGATCGAGCAGCAACAGATCGGGGTAGCTGACGATCCCTGAAAGAATGTTATTCAGATCGTGAGCCACCCCACCGGCGAGGGTTCCGAGAGCCTCCATTTTTTCGGCGCGTTGCAGGCGTGCCTCCAGGCGTCGCTTGTCGGTGATATCCATACCAAATACCGCCACTTGTAAAACCTTGCCGCTGCTGTCAAATCCCGGGTAATAATGGGTGTCGGATATTCGTTCCTGAACCTCGATTTCCCTACGCAGCGGTGTCCCGGTCGCGAAAACCTCCGAGATATCATGTGCAATCGCAGCATTCGGAAAAAGGTCGGACAACCGCTCACCAATCATTTTCTCGATGGGCTTATCCAGTCTTTTGGCCGCACTGGGGTTGGCGGCCAATACGGTTCCCTCTTCGTCGACCAGCATCAGCGTTTCCGTGATGGAGTTGAGCATCGACAGTGCCTTTCCCTCGCTTTCGAGCACGGCCTTTCGGGCGGTTTCCAATTCCCTGATTTTGGTCTTCAGTTCGACGTTGACACGCTCGGTTTCCTCGCTACGTTTTTCCAGTTCCAGGAAATTGGACTTAAGTGCGCTTTTCATGACTGCGAAGTTGCTCATCAGGGCGTCTATCTCTGTCACGGCGCTTTCCGGCAGGGTCTCTTCCTCTGTGCAAATCAATCGCTCCGGATCCGGCATGCGCTCGGTCCAGGAGGCCAGATGCGTCAAGGGGCGAGCCAGCCAAGGGCTGATGACAGCGGTGAGCAGAAAGGTGATGGCGGTGAAGATCAGAATTGTGGAAAGATAGCGATTGTAGAGAGAATACAAAACCGCCTGTTGACGGGCCACCGGATATTCGACAATTATTTTCCAGGGCAGATGGTCGGATATCAGCTCCTCGTTGACATAAAGCGACTTTTTGAAACGGGTCATGGCCGGAAGGTTCTGGGCGGCGGGGGACCAGAGGAAAAAGGACGACCCATAAGATTTCAGGTTGCCGGTCTGTCGGTGATCGAAGTACTGCATCGCCTCCCGTCCGGGCACAGTGCTGGTAATGATATGCTGATCTTGGTCGCAAAGGGTAATTTGGTACCGGCCCTGCTGACTGTATTGTTCGATCAGGTAGCGAATGTGGGTTAGGTCGAGGGCCGCCAAGGCAAATCCTTTAAATTGATCTGCAACGATCATGGGGGCGGACAGGGTGACGATCGGTGAAAAAACGCCGCCGCGACCCAATAACACTTCGGAAAGGACTGGATGCCGCTCCGCTTTGAGTCGTTTGTAGTAATCCCGGTCTGAAAAATTGAGACCGATCGTCGATTCGCCTTTCTCATTGACCGGCGGATAAAAGGCGACCGTGGTCCCGCCTTGATCGGCAACATACATGTTGTGGAAGTCCGGAAACATTCGCTTAACGATCTCAGTCGAGCTTTGGAGGGTTTTCGTATCCGCCAAAGGCAGCTGAAGGGACAGGCTGGCCAACTCTTCCACCGCATGTCGGCGTTCATTGAACCACGCTTCCAGATGGCGACTCGCGTCCGCTGAGAGGGTCTTCAGATTGGAGGCGACCCCCTGTTCCATGCGCCTCATGGCCGTTCTGCCTTCGACAATCATGATCCCGAGCACTGGAAAAAGCACCAGCGCAATCATGAAATTGAATAGGATCTCGCGTAGCGGTATGGTTGTGGCTTTGCCGATAATCGTGCGCATGCGAAGCGCCGGCAAGAGATTGATCAGTAGGCTGGCAATGAGAGCATTGAAGATACCATTGGCACATTGCTTGAGCATGATCACGGAGGTGGAAATGAGATCCATCTGCATGATCAGGAAATAAAAGAGGAAAACAGCGGGGATGCCGAGAAATACCCAGAATGCAGCGTCGCACTGAAGCAGGCTGCGTCGCGATTTTTGGAGGCAGATCCCTACCGTAACCAACTCGAGGGTGAAGATCACGATCGCGTATGGATGGCCCCATAGCGGATAGGTGTAGCTACTGACAGCAATGGCAGACATCACGCCCCAGGCCGGACCGTAAAGTGAAAGAATGATGAGGCTGCTGATGCTGCCGAAAAGAAAATCAACACCAAAGAACAGCGGAAAGCTGAAGTAGTTTCCGACGAATCCTAAAAGCAGAAGGAAAACCAAAAGCAACGGTTCCCGGGGCTTCCATACCGGATGGTGTGTCGTATCTCCCATGAGCATTTCTCCAAGTGTCCATGACACACGCTATATCGTTCTCGATCCTTTCAGATCCGGCAAATTGAACAAATAGGGCGCGGTCGACCGAAACCAATATGCCCCGGTAATTGGCAGGATGTCAAGAAGCCGGATTGGATTTATTGCTCCAAAATGAGCTAAATTGGAAAACAGCTACCTTATGGGAGGGAGGGGGAACTCAGAAACAAGCCTCTGAAGGGTACACCGGGTCTCGACAGTATTCATCTACAGTGAGTCCCTGCTGCTCCAATACGATGTGGCCATCACAATACTTTGTGTATTGCAAATATCGTATTGCAGATCCTGGAATATATTAAAACTACCCGAGATAATAGTATGGACGACGTGCCTTATTCAAAAATTTTAAGCGTCCGGAAATCTGTTAGATATGAGGATGGAACCTGAAGTTCTGTGTAATCCAGATTCGTTTTAAAATATTTCAATGATGCCTTCAATGGAGTGGTTTCAGAAAAATGAAATTAGATAAAAAAGCAAATCTGATGTGCGCTTTGCTTTCTGTTTGCCGAATGAAAAAATAATTTTAAATATATGTAATTATTAAAAAAAAGTGTTTTCAGGGATCGAATCTACGGCCCATCTTTATCTTTGTCTCAATATCAAGCAGTTCGTTTTGCAGGTAGGATACAACCGGGATACATTGGACAGATTTCGCGGACTATATCTAATCTAACAAACGGTAGCTTTAACCACGTATACATGGCAGATAGCACCACGACGGAAGGGTCACTTTGCAATGGTCTTCTTGCTTTGATTGGAGTGGTTCCCCCACGTACCTCTTTTAATTATCTTTTTGTGCTCTAAAAAACTCTTTGAAAAGGGCACGCATCCTGATTCTAGTCCCGCTCTTAAATTCATAATAGTCGGAGTTTGATTTTTTCTGGTAAACTTTATCTTTCTCAATATCATATAAATAGAGCGTGTAATCAGCCGGATGAACAGTGCCATCCATCACTACAATTAGGTCTATATTGATCTTCTTGGCGCTCTTTTTAATGGCCTCCCAATCCGGTTCTTTTTTGGACAAAAATGATTTCTTCTTCCAAACATTTAGGGTTTCGTTTTTCAGCGCATCTTGAAGAAGCGTACACCCCTCGGCACTGCCACCAACTTCTTTGGGGCAGTAGTTTAGTGAAAGCCTGTCGTCATCCAATGTTAGGGAAGCGACTAATTCTACAGCATCTGTTTTAATATTTCCAACATAACCCTCGCCATACTCGCCTGCATTAATATTGGTCGGGAACATTGCGAGACTGTAACTATCTCGTGCAGCTTTGCGACTGTTCAAGCTGCGTGGAGCCGCAGAGGCATGCAGCTTCTCTGCAGTCAGCTCATTGGCCTTGGTCCGGAGTTCATTTTGCTCTTGCCTTGCTTTCATTTTTTCCAGCTGCGCCTGGAGCTTGGCATACTCAAACTCTTGTTTTTGCTTCTCTAATTTAAGCCTCTCCATTTCAAGCGCTTTCTGGTGAGCCAACTGCTCTTTCTCCAGGGCCAGTTTCTGTTTCTCCATCTCCATACGCTGGCGCTGCAACGCCAACTCGGCTGACAGAACCGCTTCCTTCTGGCGAATTTGTTCTTGCTTCTGGGCTTCCAACGCGGCCTGTCTTTGCGCCCTTTCGTTGGCCCAGGCGGCATTATACAATACGAATTGGCCGTCTTGATCCATAGGGGTCTTGAGCCTGCCGACGTTGGGGCTTTGGTCGCCTATCTCGGTCACTTTTTTCCAGACCTTGGTATGAAATAGATTTTCCAGATCGATCACTTCCCGTTCGTTTTTCCGCAGGGCATCGATCAAATAATAGGCAAAGAGACTGTGGCCTTCGGCGCCACCGTCGGTCACGGGCTCGACCCCGCCGGAGGAAATCACCTGTCGGGAGCGTAAGGCGGCTTTCCTGGCAAGTTTCTTGCGATATTTTTTATCATCCAGAGACATCAGCGATGGCCCGCCGCGCAGCATGGACCCGCTATAGCAGGAGTCTGCAATGACGACGACATTTTTGGCCTTGACCCGTTCAGAACTAAAAATCGCTTTAATGTATGAGTTTGCCACCCAGGTGCTCGGGTTTTTCATGGCCCCTTCGGCCGGCACCCAGTATCCGTCGCCGGTGAGGTCATCGAGCTGGCCGTGACCGGCATAATAGACCAGCAGATTATCACTCGGTTCCATGGCCGTGGCCAGATAGCGCAGGTCGCGTTCGATCTGGAAGCGGCTGGCCGCCGCATCGGTCCTGAGGATGACATTCTTGTCCGCGAAACCATAACGAGAAATTAGAATTTCCCGGATCACGGTGGCATCTTTGACGGCCGTCTGTAGCTTGGGCCACTCTTTATAGTCGTTTATACCGATGACAAGGGCGTGGTAGGTGCCCCAGGAACCGCTCAGTATTTGGTCTGAGGTTATCGCTATGCCGCGCTGTTGGGCCTCAGCGGAGAAAGTCGAAAATAGCAATATGGATAAAGCTGCCAATGAATTGATAATCTGGTTTTTCATGTTAACCCCAGCTTTTTTTGATGGTCCAGAATTGTCCAGGCAGGTATCTATGAACATTTTAATACAATTATAGCCCGATGCAAGGGGAAGCATATCTGTCAAGTAATTTATTTTGCTTAGAGTTCTGAGGGTTTGCCTATAAAAGGAGTGATGAAAATCAGGTATGTCATGCTTACCAGAGGCGCTTGGGACGAACGCACGACCCCAACCGCCAACCGCATGTTTGACCCAATTCAGGTGATTGGAATCATTTAGGTTTCATCTCGTGTGTCTTGTAGCTTATGGAAATTCCGGCACGGCTCGAACGGTCGATGGTTGTCTGAAAATCCGGGCGGCTGTGAACATAATCGATAAATTCCTGTATCCCTCTGCTCCACCCTGCCATAGACATATTATGGGCGGTAAAACAGCCCCCGACAGTCAGCTTTGGGGCGATATCCCTAAAGTAATTGGTATACCAGTCCTTGTCTGCGTCGCTGAAAACAAAGTCGAAAGGTCCTTCCAAATCTTTGACCAGATCATGCGCATCGGCGAGCCGGGCGTCTATATATTTGGATAGGCCGGCTTCATCGAAATTTTGCAAAGCTTCATTATATCTTTGCGCATCGATTTCGATGGTGATGAGCTTTCCTCCGGTTTTGCTCAGCGCCCATGCCATCCAAATGGCTGAGCGGCCTGTGGATGTTCCTATTTCAAGGGCTCTTTGGTAGTTATGTTTTAAAATGATGTCATACAGGAGCTTGCCGTCCGACCTGGGCACGTTCATATCTCGCCAGCTCGATCGGTGGCTTTCTAAAAATGCTCTAACTCTGTCGTCCAGTTCAGGATTTCGATTGATTTCACCAGCCTCAGCAAAGCCAATGAGACCAGCCAGGGCCAATGTGAGCAGCAGACACCTTATTTGGATTGTTTTCATTAGAATTGTACCCTCATAAAATCTATTGTGTAGCGAAAATTTCACGAAATATTCGGGTTAGCCGGCGTACCATGTTACCATAATGGTTATTGATCTGATGACAATCAAGCAGAAAAGAGGGTCACAGGGCTAGGCAACGTACCAAGAGGTATTTCAAACTACATTTATGTAGCAGGCATCTGCAGGCTGATTTGGAAGAAACACCTATCAGCTCTTTCTTGATTTTTTATCCTTGCAATGACGTTAAAACCGATCTATCCATAGATTTAGTATATGCTCCTTTTCGTCCCAGCCTTCTCAGCTCCTTACGAAAATTAACAATCTGTTTCTGACACCAGTCTATGGTTGGTGACCTTGTCTGATGGACACTCTGCTTTATAGGAGGCTCTATGACTGATCAAGGCATGCAACGTAAACTGAGGGCCATTTTCAGCGCCGATGTCAAAGGCTACAGCAAGCTCATGGGTGATGATGACGAGTCTACCGTCAGCACGATCACCACCTACCGAGAAATTATGGCCGGATTGATTGAAACCCACCAAGGCCGGGTTGTCGATGCACCTGGCGACAATATACTGGCCGAATTCAGCAGCGCCCTGAATGCCGTCAATAGCGCCATCGAAATTCAACGCAAGCTTGAGACCGAAAATGAAAAGCTACCCGACAAGCGACGCATGGAATTTCGCATCGGCATCAACTTGGGGGATATCCTTCACCGGGAGGACCAAATTTATGGCGACGGTGTAAATGTTGCCGCCAGAATTGAAAGCCTTGCCGATCCGGGTGGTATTTGTGTTTCCAGAGGTGTGTTCGATCAGGTCAAAAATAAGGTTCACCAAGGATTTGAATATCTGGGAGAACATACGGTAAAAAACATTTCCGAGCCCGTTCGGGTCTATCGCGTTTTACTCTCGCCGGAATATGAAGACAAGATCATTGGTGAACCTACAGCTAAATCGACCATAAAAAAATCAACCGCGGTCGTCACTGGAATGGTATTGCTTTTGGTTGTTGCCATGCTTTGGATGTTGTATCCCCATTCTCCGCAAATAGAAACCGCCTCTGTAGAAAACACGGCGATTCCCTTACGGGACAAGCCAGCCATCGCCGTGCTACCATTTGATAACATGAGTGAAGACCCCAATCAGAAATACTTTGCCGATGGCATGAGCGATGATCTGATTACCGATCTTTCTAAAATCTCAGGCCTTTTTGTGGTAGCTCGTAATTCCACCTTTGCCTACAAAGGGAAGGCCGTGGAGATTCCGCAAATTGCGCAAGAACTCGGTGTGCGTTATGTCCTTGAAGGAAGTGTCCGCCGGGCGGGAGACGAGGTTCGCATCAATGCCCAGCTCATTGATAGCAACACTGGCGGGCACCTCTGGGCGGAGCGCTATGACGGCAAGATGGGGAACATCTTTGCTCTGCAGGACAAGATAACAGGCCAGATCGTAAATGCGCTTGCGGTGCAGTTGACTGCGGATGAAGAAAAAAGATTCGAAATCAAAGAGACCAACAGTATGGAAGCCTACGACGCTTTCCTGCAAGGTTGGCAGCACTATCTCCATCGCACGCCAGAGGATTTTGTCAAGGCGTTGTCTTACCTTAAGAAGGCCATAGAGCTTGACCCGAACTACGGACGGGCCTATGCGGCCCTGGCCTTGACATGCTGGCGAGGCGCGGGTATGGGCTGGGCCCGGAAAATGGGCATGTCGTATCCCGAGGCCCGGGTTCGCGCCCGTCACTATCTGGAATTGGCTCTAAAAAACCCAACGCCCACCGCTCACCGGGTGGCAGCGGATATGGCCTTTAGTAGGCAGCATAAGCAAAAAGCCCTCGCTGAAGCCAAACTGGCCCTCGCCCTCGATCCGAACAACAGTGAAAACCATAAGATGATGGGCAGGGTCATGATGGCTCTCGGCAAACCGGAAGCATGTATTGCTTCCAATAAAAGGGCCATGCTTCTCAATCCTCATGACAAAGCCTTTCCTTTGATGAGTATCGGCATTGCCCATTTTGCCATGGGGCAATATGAAAAGGCGGTGAGTTACTCCGAACAAGCCCTTGAATACAATCCAAAAGCCAATAGCATTGCAGCAACGCTTGCCGCTGCCTACGGCCAGCTCGGCCACGAGACGGAAGCGCAGGCTGCCCTCGCGAGATACATAAAAGGCTGGGGGAGAGTAAGACCAGGCTTGCCGACAGTCATGTACTTTTTCCCCTTGGAGACGGAACATGCTGATCGTTTTGCCGAGGGCCTCCTAAAAGCAGGACTACCGGGAAAGCCAGGTGGATATTACAAAGTATCAGACAGCCTAAGGCTTACCGGAGAAGAGATAAAGTCTGTGTTTTTTGGTAGGAAGGCGAGCGGAATCTGGGGCAAATCGCAATGGTTTATCAATCGGCCTAAGGACGGGGAGGCTACTTATTGGTGGGGACCCAAGATTATTGGTAACGGTAAAAGCTGGGTTGAGGGAGATGTGCTTTGCGACCAATGGAGAGATCGTTATGGCGGCCTGAGCTATTGCGCGGAAATTTACCGCAACCCCCAGGGCACTCCCCAAGAGAAAAACGAATACGTCATCCTTGATGATAGGGGCATCTGGGGCTGTTCGTTAGAGGAATGAATTTTGGGGCACCTTGAGCACTTTTATTATTAGATCGGCAATGGGCAATCTGCTATATCAGCGATGAAAGCGAACTAAACTTTTTGGGTGGGATACAGCCGGGATACATGTAACTTAGATCTTGTGTAACCTTGGGCAGAACCGAACATTGATCAGACTGAATTTATACAGCCTATAACTTCAATTGCCAAAGGCGTGGACATATCAGATAATCCACGCCTTTTTTCTGTATATGCACCTGAGGACCAATGGCCGCAATACTCACAATGATATATCTTTTGAATATGATAAAACTTTCAGGTGCACGAACTGTTCAGGATCATTGCAGATACCGCATCCACGCTATTTCTAATCATCGACGATTGTTACCTGAGTAGGTGACTTACGATACGGCTCCGCCAATGCCTCCTTTTCTTCTTCAAAATCAGCAGATTGTATCGCTATCTGTCGAAACTCCTCTTGTATACTGATAAACGCATCCACCATATCAGGATCAAAGTGGCTGCCTCTGCCCTCTATGATGGTGTTGACTGCCTCGGTATGCGTGAAAGGTTTTTTATATATTCTTAGGCTGATCAATGCATCGTATACATCTGCAATCGCCATAAGACGACCAGATATAGGAATTTCCGTCCCTTTCAAGCCGCGAGGATAACCAGAGCCATCCCACTTTTCCTGATGTGTATAGGCTATTTCTTCAGCATAACGAAGAAAAGAGTCATGACCTAATTTTGTGGCAGCAGACCTAATCGTATCTCGCCCATATGTTGTATGCTTTTTCATCGCATCAAATTCTTCATCTGTCAGTTTGCCCGGCTTTAGAAAAATGCTATCTTGAATTGCAACTTTGCCGATGTCATGGAGTGGTGCAGATTTATAAAGTAAATTCAGCATTTTATCGTTAAGGCAGGCCTTGTACTTCGGGTTATCTCGCAATTTTAGAGCAAGTGCCTGGATATAGTTCTGTGTGCGTTTAATATGCCCACCCGTTTCGGGGTCTCGGCATTCAGCCAGTGATGCCATGCATTCTATAGTTACTTCTTGAGTAATCTCGAGTTCTTCAGTTCGTTTCCTGACAAGTTCTTCGAGGTGATCGCGGTGGTGCTTGAGTTCAAGTTGATTTTTCACCCGGGCTCTAAGCAAGTATTGGTTAAGCGGCTTAGAGATATAATCCACGGCCCCCAAGGCCAGGCCTTTAGCCTCGTCATCTACATCGCTCAATGCGGTTACAAAAATCACGGGGATATTTCTTGTGGCAACGTCTTCTTTAAGCCGCCTACATACTTCATAGCCGTCCATCTCGGGCATCATGATATCTAAAAGTATTAAATCTGGGGTTGCGGGGCCAGATACAATTTCCAAAGCCTCAGCGCCACTGTAGGCAACGCTTATATCATAATCTTTAGTCAGAAGATTTTCCAAGATGAGAACGTTGGCCTTAATGTCATCAACTATTAGAACATGAGGGTTCTTGGTAAGATTCATTTGTATCCTTTGCTGCGTCATTGGGTTAGCTTGTCAATATAACAAATCCGTCAAAACCGCATGTATGTTTAGAATACCAGAACCGAGCACTCTGGCTAATAGTGCTTGCCAGCACCTGACATACTACGACCGTTGATTGATTTTGGTATGTTGTGCCGGAAAGCCACCATATCATTCTTAACAAGATATAGCGATATCATCAAATTCTCACAGGTTTTCAGGGTCTCAGTTAGGAGGCCGATTCAATCGTGGGAATAAGCTATCAATGGGATACCGGCTTAAAGAAGCGGATCACCGTAAAACTTGTGTTTATATGAAATGCTATGGTGGAGGCGGCGGGAGTCGAACCTGCGTTCTACCTTAATTTTATAAGTGATTACAACAAGTTAACTTTTTGGCCGGGATACATCCGGGATACATTGGATATATTAGGCAAAACATGCTGAGTATCTCTCGACGCATTTTAGACAATAGCAAAGTAGCAAATGAATGGTCGCAAATGAAAACTACCTGCGGCCATCGCCTACTATAGCAAAAGGTGCCCAAAAGATAGGATGGGCATATGAAAAACCGTCCTTATGGTCCTTTGCAATCATGGCATTCATTGTAATTTGTAGCGCTTCAGCACGATTGATATCCGGATTCTCCAATTGCCTCTGGAATAAATCGGTTGTTAACAACTTTGCACTGATCGTTTCCACCGGCCATCCGGTCACCAGTAGGGAACGAGCACCCGCGTAAAAAAACGCTTGGCCCAAGCCTGATATCGCTTCGGCGCCCTCGCCTTCGGCAGCCCCTGTATTACAGGCCGATAACACTACCCAATCGGCATTTAGGCGCAGCCCCATGATTTCCCCCATGGTCAACAGGCCGTCATTCTCTGCATCGTCGGCAACATCCGGAGCGCTAAGCGCCAAGGCCGGCTGGTTGAGTCCGTCCAGATCACCCGGCACCAAGCCATGGGTGGCAAAAACCACAACTTTGCGATCGCTAAGGTCCATATTTTTGACCACCTGCTCGCAGGCCTGCTTGCCGATAAACACATCCTTTTCAATATCTGCCTTGAGCGTGGCTGCGATGCTGATAACTTCCGCGCGGGTATCCGGCAGTCGATTGAGCATGCCAATGTTGATCGATGTAATTTTCTTTTTATCCAGCGCCCCCGCCTCGGTGACCCGTATGCCACGCACCTGTATGGGGCCACTTCTCGTGGTTAAGCTTGCATTCAACTGGCCAGCCTTACTTTCAGCCTGTTCCAATTGTTCCAAGCTAAAATATGGATCACCGAAACCTACAAAATGATCTACCGCTTTTGCTTTACCAGAAATTGAACGCAGGTTAATAAATGCCGTAGTTGATGGCAGCACGGTAATAGAATGCTTCTTTATCAACCATTCAACATCCCGGTAATTGGAAAAATATGGTTTTTGCGTATCTTTACTATCCTGGGAGTATTTCTCAGTGGGAAGTATCGCTAATGGGATTTGCCCAATAGGCCCCTGGGTAACAACCAGTAGGTTCCGGGCCTGATTCCATCCGGACTCAACCGGCTTGAGGACCATCTTGTAAAGATCATAGGCTAAATTAATATCATAAGGCGGTATTTCCATAACCGTTTGTGCATCCCCTGGGCTCAGCGACTCTCTCAACTCGCCCACAATCTCGGCCATTTTCTCCTTGCTAATCGGCACCTGGACAAACGCTACCTGACCATCTTTGGGGATCGCCCAGATATATGTGTTTTGGCGACCGGAAAATATGGAAATTAAAGCCTCATTCGGATCAAGCGTACTTCTAACCGTGGCTACATCAATATGATTCGGATTGATGATTTCGGCATATTCTGGAAAACGATTCTTTACTTCCTGCCTCAATGTACTGGCGGCAAGGTTAAGAGCGGTTACTTTCTCTTGCAAATCCTCCACGACCAGCTTGTTAATAAACTCGGGTGGTGTGTAGAATATATCCGCGAGTCTGTTTTTTAGAGCCGCCAGTTTCATTTCTAAATCTTGCTGTTGTCGTATTAGACTGGCAAGTTCCGGATCACTTACTTCTGCCCGCGCGGAACTCAAAGCCACAGCTTTCCCAAGGATCTTGTCCTGTAAAGCATTAGAGAGATAAAAACTCTTTTCGGCATGGTTGCTGTTACGAACTTCGGCCAGGAGAGCGATATTCGCATCTAGTAACAATTTGAACTTGAAGGCTCTGGCATTCTGGTTGGATCTGGCGCCTTCTTCAGCCTGCCAGTTATTCAACAGTTTAGGGATATGTTTATTAAACTCCTCAAGCGCCTCCATTGTTTTATCTACCTGGCTCAGTGCCATGGCACGTAAAGCGCCCAATTCTGCCAAATGATATGGGTCTTTATTCGATTGGTCTTGCATTTGGCTCAAAGCGAACTCAAATTTTTCGATAGCACCGGCAGCATTACCGCTCATCAACAGCGCCAATCCCCATTCAGTACTCCCCTTGAAGCGGAGATAAAACGTGTCAGGGTCGGTTTTCAATTCCTTTTCAATTAAATCGTATTGCTCCAACGCTTTTTTGAATCTATGGTTCGCAACTAATGTGAGGGCATACATCTCACGGCACTCGGCTCGAACAAGCGAGTCAAGGGGGGATCTTACGGCCATGGCCATGTGCAACGCCGTCCGGGCACATTCACTGGCATCCTCAAAGCGGCCTTGTTCAAACAATATTTTGCTTAAAACAACAAAACAATGGGGTAAGACTTCTATCTGGTCAAAACCGATAGCATCCCGTATCGCGACTTCAGCCTCTGTCAGGCGGCCCTGTCCCATGAGAACCCGGGCAAGATTCATCCTAAGTTCGGGATCTAGCCAAATGCGCTCTACGCGGTATCCAGGTGTTTTTTGGTTGAATTCTTTTAATAGATATATAGCCCGATTGTATTCCTTTTCAGCAGCTATTAAATCTCCCTGTGCGAAATAGATTGCCGCCCTTCCCCGGGCGGTAGTAAACAGGTTATGGATATAACTTGGATCAGACAGACTGCGCCTGGTTGTGCTTTTCCATTTTCTAAAACCCGCGTCTGACAGGGATATTGCTTTTTCCGCAGATATGTAATCACCAACATTTGCGAAAAATATGGCTTTGTTGGCATAAGATTTTGACTTGGAGGCGTCCCACTCGGCCGCTTTGATTGACATCTCGTTTATCCGCAGGGCAAGGCGAATATTACCAGATAAAAATTCCCTGTAAGCTGTCCACCGCAATACTCTTTGCCTGTCAGAACCAACAAGGGCCTTGAAACGAGCTCTTAATTCGTCATCCGAGTATGTTTTCTGAGGGACCTGATACTCTGCGGGTACATTGGGTGGATCCTTGTAATAGTGAACTTTTCTCTGTATCGTGGTGCCAAGACCACGTGGCGGATTAGTTTTGTGGGCGCCTTTAAACTCAACCGCCACATCCTGGGCTTCCTGGACTGACATGGTGCCGGTTTTGCAGCTCACTAGCATCAAAGATAAACTGCCAATCAACATAATGGTTGTCACGCAACCAGCGCCTATGGATAAGAAAGACGCTCTGTCCGAAGGGGTAGGTGCCATGTTCAGATATCCTCTCTTTCAGTTGCGGGTACTATCGTATGCTTGCGGTAGGTTTAGAAGTATCCTTACTATTAGCTCAAAAGCGGCTTGAAATATAATGGGGATAACCAGTCAGAATACTAATTTATCACCTTTAGCAGGAACCAGTAATATTAGCAAATTTTCACAGGTATTAATGGACTCAATTGGGATGCAGATTCAGTGGTAGGAATGAACTACCAATGGGATACGGGTTTTGAGAAGCAAAATCTTTTAACTATTTGATATTATTAATAATAATGTGGTGGAGGCGGCGGGAGTCGAACCCGCGTCCGAAAATCATCCGCACAGGCGTCTACATACTTATTCCGAATTTTGGTTTTCGTCCTTCAGGTCCCCTCCGGACCGGGTCCCTGAAAGCTTATCCTGATAAGAGTTTCGCCGGCGCAGCATCAGGCAATCCGCGCCAACTATCCCGCTAGTCGACGCCCTTCCCGGAACCGCGAGAGAAATTCCGGGAGGACGGTAGCTATGCAGCTACAGCGTAGTTATAATCGTCTGCGATTATATTTAAATTTCCCATTGGATTTACGAGCGAACAGGAAAACGCTCGGTATGCAGCCGGAGCTTCAGTATCCCCGTCGAAGCCGTTTCGCCCCCATGAATGGTGAGTTCATAGGATGGGATAAGAGATCCTATGTGAAAGAGCAGATGAGCAGCCCCGTTTCGGGGTGCCTTAATACACGAAAAATAAGGAATATACAAGCAGTTGTCAATCTTTGACCATTCTTGATGAGAAGTCAATGGATTTGAAGCTGACTCAAGAATGCATTTTGTCTCAAGGTCAAGGCGGCCGCGAATATCAAACCGGAGGAATACAAGTAGTATTTCGAGGTTTTGGTATTGGTGGCCAACGCCGAGATTGGGGCAAAGGGCGTTCTTGAGTCAGCTTCAGCTATGGGGTCAGTGTCAATTCATGCCTAGCGCTCTTTTCCACAAGATCCCGCCGGACATAATCGGGGTGGTATTCATTGGCCAGGTACATTTCGGTCTGGTCGCAATAATATTTGCTGGCCGGCACCCCGCAGTTGCCCGTGGGAATGACGGACAGTGACTCGTCCCAGTCCGCCAGGGAATAGATAAATCGCTGGGACGCCCCGTGGTACGGGTGAAACGGTTTTTTGTACTTGTACTGGTAAGGACTGACCGTGTGTGAACTGCCACCGATCGCATAAGGTCCGCGGTTGAGTCCGAACACCTTGTCGAGAATTTTGACACTCCCCAGCGGATGTTTCAGGGTCAACTGGTGGATCTTGCCCCACTGCCAACTCTCCGGCTGGCCGCCCAGTTCCTGTTGCAGGTTCGCAACGGCGGCCTTGAAACTTTGCAATACAATGTCATTGAAACTCTCCTGCCTGTCGGTACTGTTGACATCGTCGTACCAGATAGACGCCTGGTCGGCCCACATGCGTTCGACGGCGAAATTGGTCACGTCAACGGCGTTAACAAACTCTTTGAGAAGCTCTTCACCCAGTTCGTCGCCGAAGACATTGTGGAGAAAGGCCACATAGAAGTGTTCGAAGATTGCGGCGGCGGCGCTTTCAGTGCGCATGCTGCCGTCCCATTTGGCCAGCAAAGTGGCGGCCTGTTTTTCGATCGCGGCAAGCTCGGCCCCTGCTAAGGCCTGCATGATATCCGGGCGCATGTCTTCAACCAGCTTCGATTTCCAATCGGCATGCATCTGAATGAAATCTTCAACGGAAAGCTTCTCCTTGGCGGTCAGCATTTCATGGATGCGTCGATAACGATAACTCTGGCAAAACCAGGTACTGATGTAATGGGGGTATTCATCAGGCACTGTTTTGTTGTTGGCGGAACTAAGAAAGCCACTTTCCGGGTTATAGCTGTGCGGCAACTCTTCGAAGGGGACCAGCCCCTGCCAGTCGTATTCAGCGGTCCAGCCGGGCATGACCGCCAGACCCGCACCTTTTTTGCGGATCGGGACGCCCGCCGAACAATAGAGGCCGATATTCCCGTTGACATCGGCATATATAATGTTCTGGCTTACCGCTCTGAACGTGCTGACGGCGCGCTTGAAATCGTCCCAGTTACGGGCCCTGGCCAGCAGGTACAGGGTCCGGGATTCGTTGCTGTACTCGTTGCCGGTCCAGCGCATGGAAAGGGCTTCATTCTTGACTTTTTTAAACTCGGAAATGATGGGACCGCGGTGGGTGAACCGGATCTTCTTCTCGACGACCTCGCCGCCTTTGACCTTGATTTTTTCGGCTTTAACCGTCATCTTCCGCCACTGGCCGTTGAACTCGTATTCGTCCGGGTTGTCCGGGTTGATTTTCTCCAGGTAAAAATCCATGTCGTCGACCATGACATTGGTAAACCCCCAGGCGATATGGGGCGTATGCCCGGCGGTAACAAAGGGCTGGCCCGGCACCACCACCCCGGTGACATTCAACCCGGTATCGGTGGCCACCTGGTGCATCTGGTACCAGATACCCGGTGCATTGAGTCCAAGGTGCATATCATTGGCCAGGATGGGCTTTCCGGTAACACTCTTTTTTCCGGATACGGCCCAGTTGTTACTGCCGCTGAACGCGGTCAACCCGAGTTGCTCCAGCAGTTGACCCGCGGCAAGCAGGACGCTTTCAGTCTCCATGGCCGCCGATTGCTGACCGAAGTTGGGATACACGACTTCTCTATAGGCCGGCATATCCGGTAGGATGGCTTCCAGCCGCTCGCGGCCGACCTTGGCCAGCACCTTGTAAAACATGACCTCGGTATTCCATCCGGTCGACAGGTCGAAGGCCATGTAGCTGGCAACATTGAATACATGCACGGGTTCCCATTTTTCCGGGGTGTAGCCGAGAATGGCGAATTCCACGGGCAGGCTGCCTTTGTGCAGGGCCACGAACTGGTTGACACCCTCACAGAAAGCTTCCGCCTGGCTCAAGATAGCCGGGTCTGTTTTCGAAATCATCATCCGCGATTTTTCCGGTATCCGCAAAGCCCGCATAAGATGGTCGATCTTCACGGCTTCTTCACCGACCACCTCGGCCAGCCGGCCCATGGTCACCCGGCGAATGAGGTCCATTTGAAACAACCGATCCTGGGCCATGCAAAAACCCACCGCCCTATAAAGGTCCCGTTCGTTCTGCGCATAGATGTGCGGCACGGCATGTTGATCCCGGTAGACCATAACCTCCGCGGAAAGCCCACTGAGCTGCAATTTACCGTCGTAGTCCGGAATCCCCCGGTTGGCAAGATGACGAACATAGGCAAACCCGCCGACCAATACAATGACTATCAGTACAAGTATTCCCAGGCCGATTTTCTTGAGCTTAGACATGCTATGACTCCTTGGACAGCTGAATGCTTCTGCCGGTTGGTGGCTCTTGTCCCGTTCGGGCTTCACGCCCAACTATTCCACCGTGATCCGGATCTTTGGATGCTTACATGTTGTGTTTGAAACAGGCAAATACCCTCCCCCCGGTGGGTAGTAGATCCCCATGGTTGGTGCCGCAAACGATGACAAAGTGGCCAGGACGTGTCAAGTAAATATTGCGGCTGCCGATAGTATAAATAACGGTTATCATTCATAACCCGCCTGGTGTAAGGCGCAAAACGCAAGTTGCTAAATCGAGGCAGTGTGTTACATTATAACTAATTGTTGGTAATCGCACTGGAAGACAGGTGGCCAGGCATGCAAAAGGTAGGCTGGATAATCTGCTTGTTGCTGTGGGCGAATCTGGCTGCGGCTGAAGAGATCACGGTTGTTACAGAGATCCTCCCGCCCTGGCAGACCACCGACGGCACGACCGTAAGCGGCATCTCTACGGAAATCGTGGAGGCCACTTTGCGAGAGGCTGATATCGAGTTTACACTCAAGGTATACCCCTGGACCAGAGCCTATCGGATCGCCCTTGAGCGGCCCAAAGTCCTCATCTACAGCATCGTCAGAACTCCTGAACGGGAAAACCTCTTCAAATGGTCTGGCATGATTGGATCGGTGAAGGAACACTTTTTTCACCTGGCCAATCGGGAAGACATCCGCCTTTTAACGGTGCAAGATGCCAAAAAGTATGTGACCATTATACCGCGCGACGATTTTCGGCATCAATTTCTCATCAGTAAAGGCTTCCAGGACAAGCTTGAATTTCACCTGGTGAATAATCAGGAGCAGGCGCTGCGTATGCTGTATGCCGGGCGGGGCGATCTGATCCTGGATGATGAACTGACCCTGGCTTATGAGCTGCGGCAGTTCAAACTGGATCCTGCAAAGATCAAGACTGCCATACACATTCCGGAAATGTCAGTCGACTTTGAAATGGCGTTCAGCAAACAGACGCCGGACCGCCTGGTCAACAAAGTGCGGACGGCACTGAAGGCGATTAAAGCCAATGGCCTCTATCATGAGATCATCAAATGGCATGATTTGACACCCAGCCTCAACAATTAGGCTCGTCTGTCACACCATCCCTAAACCCCGTCAGTTAGTGCCTTGCGAAACCTGCCTATAATTGGTGAGTCCGTTTCGCACCTGCAGACGGGCTGACAACCTTTTACCAGTGCCGGCCCATCTAACGTCTGCGGTTTGATCCGGCAGAGCCGGTGAAGATTCGAGGTTATCGTCAATGCGTCTCTTTATTCGGTTGACGCCCGGCGTTTATGCGTATACGGTCGAAATTCGTGGCCGTCGTTGAAAACTGATAGGTAAATGCAAGCTGCACCATCTATGCCTGACCGTTCTGAGCCAGATTTCACCCGGGGTATCGCCCTGCCCCCGCTGATTCCCGGAAAGCTCGTCAAACGCTACAAACGGTTTTTGGCGGATGTGGTCCTGGCGGATGGCCGGGAGGTGACCGCCCACTGTCCGAATTCAGGCCGCATGATAGCCTGCAGTCAGCCCGGCCGGCCGGTGTATCTTTCACAGCACGACAATCCCAAACGCAAACTGAAGTATACCTGGGAGCTGATCGACATGCCCACCTCCCTGGTGGGGGTAAATACCCAGCTGCCCAACCGCCTGGCCAGTCACGCCATTGCGAATGGACAGGTGCATGAACTGACCGGGTACAGCGACATACAGCGGGAGGTCAAAGTGGGGGATCATTCCCGTCTGGACATTCGGCTGCGCTCGCCGCAACAGGGCACCTGTTATATTGAAGTTAAAAACTGCACGCTGGTGGAAAACGGCGTCGCCCGTTTTCCGGATGCGGTCACCGCCCGGGGACGCAAACACCTGGAAGAACTTGGCCGTCTGGTTGCATCCGGGCACCGGGCCGTGATGTTTTTTCTCATTCAACGTATGGATGCCCGGCAGTTTCAACCAGCCGATGACATCGATCCTGCCTACGGAGAGGCCCTTCGCACTGTCCATGCGCAAGGTGTGGAAATAGTTGCCTATGACGTGGCCATCGATCTGGCATCAATTGCCCTTAACCAACCTGTAAAATTCAAAATTTGACTTTGATATCAGATTGATATATTAATTGGCATCTTATTGCCCAAAGCCTGCGTGCGCGTCGCCCGAGAGTGTATGAAAACCAAAATCTCCGACAAACTGAACCGGATGATCGAAAGTCCCAGCAATCTCAGCCGTATTCTCGATAATCTGCAGGAAGGCATCATCGCCCACGATCTCAATCGGAACATTTTCTTTTTCAATAAATCCGCCGAAAAAATCACCGGCTATACCCGGGCTGAAGTCCTCGACCAGGACTGCCACGATGCATTTGGGACGCCTTTTTGCAGCGCGGATTGCAGCTTTTGCGGAGATGCAGTCCCGCCGACCGATGTCACCAAAAAGGCCCTGACGATTACCACCAAGTCCGGTGAGCAGCGCCGGGTCGAGATGACTGTCACCAACATGCTTGATGAAAACGATGAACCATTCGGCGTGTTGGTCTCCTTCAAGGATCTCACCGATCTGATCAACCTGCAGATAAAAGCCGGGGATATTCGTAGTTTCGCCAACATCATCGGCCAGGACATCAAGATGCTGCAGGTCTTTCAGCAGATCAAAGATGTCTCGGCCTATGATTACCCGGTGCATATTTTTGGTGAAACCGGTACCGGCAAGGAGTTGGTGGCCTCCGCGATTCACAATGAGAGCCCACGTTCCGGTGGACCGTTTGTACCGATCAACTGCGGCGCCCTGCCGGAAACCCTGATCGAAAGCGAATTGTTCGGCCACGTAAAAGGCTCATTTTCCGGCGCCATCCGCGATAAAAAGGGGCGTTTTGAACTGGCCGACATGGGCACCATTTTACTTGACGAAGTCGCGGAACTTTCCAAGTTGATGCAGGTCAAACTGCTGCGCTTTCTGCAGGACGGGACATTTGAAAGGGTGGGCGGCGAGAAAACCATGAAGGTCGACGTCCGTGTTATCAGCGCCACCAACAAGGATCTCATGCGCGAGATCCGGGAAGAGCGGTTTCGCGAGGACCTGTATTACCGTCTCAATGTCATCCCGGTGAACCTCCCGCCCTTAAGGGATCGCCGGACCGATATCCCCCTGCTGGTCTCCCATTTCCTACGCGAGGCCGGCCGCCGTCACAACAGCCCGGCCCCAACCGTCACCGATGAAGCCCTGAATGCCCTGATGGATTATGACTGGCCGGGCAACGTTCGCGAGTTGCAAAATGCCGTTCAATTCTCCATCGTAAAAAGTACCCGGGATGTCATAAAAAAGAGCGACCTGCCGCCGGAGATATCACGGCTCAAAACCGGGGACATCACGCCTAAAAATCGGGTCGGCAAACTTGACGTCGAATCGGTCCAGACCGCTTTGAAAACCACGGGCGGCAACAAGGCAAAAGCCGCTAAACTGCTCGGCGTGGGACGTGCAACGCTGTATCGGTTCTTAGGCGCCAACGCGGATGCGTTCGAATAGGGTTCAAGGGGCCAAGGGGTCGAGGGGCCAAGGAAGAAAAAAAGCCATCCCGGATTTGATCCGGGATGGCTTTTGTAGGTTTAGGGTCCGGGATGTTTCAAGGAGGATTAACCCGGAACCCTGAACCCGTAACGGTGTACCAGGTTGCTAGGCTGCGTCGATAGCGCGTCTATCGGCCATATCGGTAAGGACACGCTCACGGGCCTTGTCGATGCCAAGCTCCTTGCGTTTCTTGTCGATGTGGGCAATCATCATATTGGCCATTTCATAAGGATCCGGTGTGAAGCCCCACTTGCCAAAGCCCCGCTCTTCCAGCCCGCCGAAGAGTAGTTTGTGGAACTTGGTCTCCTCGATAATCGGGAAGGTCACCCCGAAAATCGTATACACCCCGGAGGCTACGAAATACTGCCCGATGGCAATGGCTTTTTCACTCATCCATTCAGGAGCAGCCCCGGCTGCCGGCAGATCGGCAATACTATTGCCGAGACCACCGGTTTTCACCATCTCGGTGGCGGCCAATAAAATCCGACTGTTGTCCACGCAAGCACCGATACCAAGAACCGGGGGCATGCCGACCGTTTCACACACTTCAGCCAGCCCCGGTCCGGCCAGTACAGCTGCTTCGGGTGAGGTCAGGCCAGCCTTGGCGAGCGCGATCTGAGAACAACCCGTCTGCAGAACCAGCACATCGTTTTTAATTAATTCTTTCACGAGTTCCACATGGACCCAGTCCTGCTTCACCCGGGCGTTGTTGCAACCGACTACGCCGGCTACCCCACGGATCCGGCCGTTGATAATATTCTCGTTCAAAGGCACGTAGGAACCCCGGAAAGAGCCACCCAGCATGTAGCCGATGTACTCCTGGGAAAAACCGTGCACACCGGTATTGACAATCGGCGGAATTTCGATCGGCTTGGTCCGGTTTTTGAACCTGGAAATCCCCTTGATTACAATGTCGTCGGTACAGGCCTGGGGGTCGCTCTCTTCGAATTCGATATGGGTCGCATCTTCGATATGGCACCGGGGATTGGTGGTGAACATAGGCGTGTCGTAGCATTTGGCCACTTTGGCCAGCCCCTGGCTTATGCATTGGATATCCACGGTGAAAGCATCGACCGCACCCGTGACCAGAACTGTATCCACAGACATGAAATTGCCGGCGTGAGGAACACCGTGCCGGACCATCATCTCGGCCCCGCTGCAGCACATGCCGACCAGGTTCAGCCCCTCGGCGCCGGCGTCCTTGGCTGCTTGGATCAGCGCCGGTTCGTTCACCGAAGCAATCATGGACTCGAACAGGTTGGGCTCATGACCGTGGACGATGATGTTGACCTGGTCTTTTTTCAAAACACCCATATTCATTTCAACCGCCATCGGGACCGGGGTACCGAACAGGATGTCGGAAATAATGGTGGCCACCATGGAACCTCCCCAGCCGTCGGCCAGGGCACAGCGACTGCACTGGGTAACCAGGTTATCGTAGTGCTGGTCCACGCCTTCGTGGGTCCGGTTCATCAATTCCATGACTTCTCGCATGGCACCGCGGGGCACAACCCCGTGTTTGCGCCAGGTTTCGAGGGTGGCTTCCGGGGCGAGCTTCACCAGTGGGATTTCCCCCTCAACCTGGGTATAGGTTTTTTCCAATTCATCACACAGGGCCACCGCCACTTCCTCGGTGGTTTTACCCTCCATTTCTATATCCAGCGATTTGGCAACCCGCTCAAGTTTAAGGTGATCGCGAATGCTATAGTGTTTGTTGTGGCCTTCGACCACTTCCCGGAACAGGGCCAGCATCGCCATACCGTGGTCGGTGTGGGAAGCGGTCCCGGCCGCCACGTTGCGGCCGAAGTTACGGGCCATGATGGTGTCAATCGTTGCCCCGCATACCCCGACTTTCGCATAAGGATCTTTCGAATTGAGGCGGCACGGCCCCATTGCGCAGTGTTTACAGCAAGCCGAATCCGCCCCGATGGGACACGCTTTCATATTGGCGGCGCGATCGAAAGCAGTTTCCACGCCGTCCTGGCGGGCTTTGGCCAGCATCTGTTCGGTGGCATCACAGCCCGTTAGAATGTTGATCGGGACTTCTTTCTTAGAAGCTATTTTATCTTTGGCCATGGTAGTTCCTCCGTGGAATGATGGGGTTTTGGGAAAAACGGCCGATCCGGAATGAATCCGGCAGGTGCCATTCCGCCCTACCAGAATAGGTATGGGCGAGCCGGCAGGCTGCCAAATGCATTTGACTGCAAGAAAAGCCGCTTGTTTTCTTATTAGTAATAGTTACTATTAAGATCATAAATTGCAGTATTGTCAATGAAAATATCCGCCTTTCATATATTTTTTGAAAAGGCCCACACTGTGGTAGTGGGATCTCGAGAGGCAAAAACGGAGTAATCAATTATATATCAAATGGTTAGGGTTTGCTTTCCATCACCCACGTGTCGTTTCGCGCGCACCTTGGGACCAGGAAATTCAGATAACCGGGTGCCCGTTATGGTGGCGTGATTAAAATAGCTTCAAATTTAAAATGTAGAATGATACACACTATTTTGAGATCACATTCGGCCAAGCCCACCACCTAGCGTCGGCTGCCTGAAACTTATGACATAACGTTAGAAAACACCCTTCTCAACATGGTCAGGGTTATGAAGAAACCGGTCGCGGCGCTACGGTTTGGTGATTGCGGCTTTTGTTTCGAGTTAATTCTGGAAAGGATTCTGTTATGACGGACAAAGATGTTAAGGTTTTCTCACTGAGCACCTGCAGCCACTGCAAATCAACAAAAAAACTCCTTTCCGATTGTACGGTCAAATATGATTTTGTCGATGTCGACCTGCTGGAAGGCGATGAAAGAAAAGCAATCCTGGAAGATGTCCGCAAATTCAACCCCAAGTGTTCGTTTCCCACCGTGATTATCGGTGAAACGGTCATCGTCGGCTACAAGGAAGAGAAAATCAAGGAGGCACTGGGATTGTAATGGATGCTCAGACGCTTTTTGAAAAACTGCGGAAAGTCCAGGAACCGAAAGGTTATTTTTTTAACACGGACCGCGAAAAAGTCATAGACCTGCTGGAGGCGTTACTCACCAACAAGGGCCGCTACGGATACATGGCCTGCCCCTGCCGCTTGGCTGCCGCCGACCGCGAGAAGGACCGCGACATCATATGCCCCTGCGAGTATCGCGAGCCTGATGTAGAAGAATTCGGCAGCTGCTACTGCGCTCTGTACGTATCCGAAGATTGGAATGCAGGGAAGATTGAAAAGGAGTATGTGCCCGAACGCAGACCCCCGGAAAAAATGTTCTGAAGTGGTTTCAAAACCTCCCCTCGGTCACAATCTCTGTGTTAGACGCGAAATTCAAATCCTCGACATACTTACCTGAATTCCTCCGGTTTGAATCTCGCGTCTGCCTTGACCTTGAGCCCGATTGAAACTTTTTAAACCACTTCGAACGTTTATTGGTCCCACTTTAGCCGGCATACCATATTGCATGCCAGAAGGCACCATCGCAAAAAACCCTTCTAAAACAGGTAACTTCTCAGGTTACGACCCACCTTTTGAGAAACAAATAAAGGGAAGTACCGCAAAGCGGGGAAACCTCAGGGCCACCTTGATTTTGGGCTCGATTGAAGCCTATGAAACCACTTCAAGCTCTGATTTGAATCCGGTTTGTGCGGCCCTGACAGGTAATAGCAATTTTCCAAGAAGGAGATAGGTGGGGCCTGCGGTTGGTGTTAGTTTAAAACTTAAAACATAAAACTTAAAACGCCTGACTGCGCCCATGCACATTCAGGAAAACTTATCGTAGGCAATCATCTCCGGCTCAACACCCAGGTCATCGAGCATCAGTTCCACGGCGTCCACCATCATGGGCGGCCCGCACAGATAGTACTCCACTTCTGTTGGGTCTTCATGCTGCTGCAGGTAATTATCCAAAACGGCTTGATGGATGTAGCCGAGCATACCGTCCCATTTATCGTCCGGTTCCGGCTGGGATAAGGCCACGTGGTATTTGAAATTGGGGTGTTTCGACTCAAGTTGCTTGAACTCGTCTTCAAAAAACAACTCCGCGATCGAGCGCGCGCCATACCAGAAGGTTATTTTGCGGCTGGTCTGAAGCGTTTCGAGCTGATGAAAGATATGCGACCTGAGGGGCGCCATCCCGGCCCCGCCGCCGATATAGCACATTTCGCGATCCGTTTCCTTGGCAAAAAAATGACCGTATGGTCCGCTGAGCGTCACCTTATCGCCTTCCTGCAGGTTGAAGATGAAAGAGGAGCCGGCACCCGGGGGCGCGGCTTTTTTACCAGGCGGCGGCGTCGCTATGCGGATTGTAAAACTCAGACGGCTTTTCTCGGCAGGCGGACTGGCCAGTGAGTAGGCTCTGAATATCGGCTCTTCGACCTTGCTTTTCAAACCCCAGAGGTTAAAGCGGTCCCAAGTCGGCCGGAAACGTTCACTCACCCGGATCCGAAACTGGGCAAAAGAAAGTTCATATTCGGGGATATCGATCTGGATATAGGCCCCCGCCTCGTAATCGAGTGTTTCGCCTTCATCCAATTCCAATACCAGCTCCTTTATAAAGGTGGCTACATTTACGTTGGAAACCACCGTGGCGCTGTATTTCTTGACGTTGAAGATTTCATCCGGGATGCGGATCCTGAGATCGTCCTTGACCTTCAGCTGACAGGCCAGGTGAATGTTGTCCATCTTTTCCTTGCGGGAAAGGTGGGCCAGTTCGGTGGGAATGAATCCCTCGATCCCCTCGGTCACCTGGCACTTGCACATCCCGCACGATCCGCCACCTCCGCAGGCCGAAGGAATGAAAATCCCGCTGTTGGACAAAGACGCCAGCAGCGTGGTCCCGATGGGTGCCTGGATGCTCTTGTCTTCATCTTCATTGATCACGACCGTGCTGTTGCCTTTTTTGACAACCTTGGCCTCCACAAACAGACAGATCCCCACAAGGACCAGGATGAGGCCGGTAAAAATGGACATGCTGATAAGATACGTCAATGGCTACTCCCACTTCTAAATGGCTATTCCTGCAAAAATCATAAAGCCCATGGCCATCAGGCCGGTGATGATCATCGTAATACCGAAACCCTCCAACCCCCTGGGCAGATTCGCATAACGCATTTTTGTCCTGATGGCGGACATGGCCACGATGGCCATCAGCCAACCGGTTCCGGAACCGACGCTGAACACCACCGATTCTAAGAAGGTATAATTTCTTTCGACCATGAAGAGCGACGTCCCTAAAATGGCGCAGTTGACGGTAATGAGGGGCAAGAATACGCCCAGGGCGTTGTAAAGTCCCGGGGCATAGCGATCCATGACCATTTCGATGCCCTGGACCATGGCCGCGATAACGGCAATGAAAGTAATGAATTTCAGAAAACTCAGGTCGATACCGGGCAGCCCCGCCCAGGCAAGGGCCCCTGGCGCCAAAAGGAAATGGAATACCAGCCAGTTGACCGGCGAAGTAATGGCAAGTACAAACACCACGGCAAACCCGAGCCCGATGGAGGTTTCCATGTTGCGGGAGACCGCCACAAACGAGCACATCCCCAAAAAGTAGGCCAGAAGGATATTGCCGATGAAAACCGAATTTAAAAATATACTGACCAGGTTTTCCATGTAGTGCTCCGCATATGCTTCGCAGGTGATTAGGTATAAGGTATAAGGTTTAAGCTATCAAAGGCATTTGCACTTAAGATTTTCCTTCTACCTTCTACCCTATACCTTATACCTATTCTTTAATCAGCGCCTTCTGCAGCCACACCAGCAGGCCGATAATGATAAAAGCCGCCGGTGCCAGCAGCATGAATCCCATGTCCTGGTAGCCGGCCTGGTAGAGGGCCTCCGGTACTACCTGGATACCAAAGAGGCTGCCGGACCCCATCAGTTCACGAATAAAGGCGACCGTAACCAGCACGATGCTGTAGCCGGCCCCGCTGCCCAGACCATCGAGAAATGAGATCCACGGCGGGTTGCCCAGTGCAAAGGTTTCCGCCCGCCCCATCACGATACAGTTGGTAATGATGAGGCCCACGAAAACGGAAAGCTGTTTACTGATATCGTATAAAAAAGCTTTTAGAATCTCGTCGGCCAGGATAACCAGGGAGGCTATCACGATCAGTTCCACGATCATGCGGATGTTGCGGGGCAACACGTTACGCAAGGTGGATATGGTCAAGTTGGAAAACGCCACCACCATGGTCATGGCCAGTCCCATGACTATGGCTGTCTGCATTTGCACGGTGACAGCCAGGGCCGAACAAATCCCCAAAGATTGGATGAAGACTGGATTGTTTTTAATCAGAGGCTCCGCTAGAGCCTTGAACTCTTTAGTCGCAGCTAGTTTCATGGTGAATCCGTTTTAGCGGCCGCAGCCGTGTTGATATTGATGCGTCCTTGACGAAAGTTGGCCGAGACATTTTCATATGCCAGCAGCGTCTCGCGTAGGCCCTCGGTAAGAAAGCGGCCGGTCAAGGTGGCGCCGCTAATGCCGTCGACATAATTGGCCTGGCTTTCTGCGGCTATCGTGTCCGCCACCTTTCCCTTGGTGATGCCCAAGGATACAAACTGATCGTTTTGATTCACAATTTTCTTTCCGCGAAAATTGTTTTGGAACCAGGCTTTCTCTATCTCCCCCCCCAGTCCCGGGGTTTCACCGTGGTTGTATACCGTGAACCCGGAAACCGTGCGGCCGTCATTTTCCAGTGCCAGGTAGCCGTCTATCTGTGCCCAAAGACCCGGTGAATGCACCGGCAAAATGTACGCCCGGGTCTGGTTGTCATTGACGTATAGAAACAGCGGGCTGCCCGGGGGCGCGGCCGCGGTTTCAGGGACGAGGTCCCCACCTTCAACCACGCGGTAGCTTTTTATATTCTCGCGAAACAGCTTTTCGATATCTTCCCCCGAGTAAGAGACATCCGGGTGGATAAGCCCCACGGACTTGAGCAGGTTTTTCTGGTTGTCGATTTTGATATTGGCCAACCGGTAATCCTTGAGGCCGGATGAGGCTCCCGTCAACAACAAACTGGCCACCAGCGCGGTAATTGCGGCAAACCAGATAGATTTCAGCGTATCAGACATTCGGGATCCTCTTTTTAACTTTAAGCTTGATTTCGAAATAGTCCAGCAGGGGCGCAAACACATTCATGAATAAAATGGCCAGCATGACCCCTTCCGGATAGGCGGGATTGAAAACACGGATCAAAACCGTCAGGACGCCGATCAAGATGCCGTAAGTCCATCGGGCCGCCTCCATCCCCGGTGCCGAAACCGGGTCGGTCGCCATAAAAACAATCCCAAAAAGACCCCCGCCCATCAAGAGATGATACAGGGGGTTCAGCCCGAACCAGGTATTTTCGGAAATGCCGGCCAGGAGATTGAGGGCCAACCCGGCGACCACAACACCCAATACACCGCCGAAGATAATCCTATAGCTGGCAATTCCGGTGGCAATCAGAAATACAGCCCCCATAAGGATAAAGAGTGTTCCGGTGCCGCCGATGGCGCCCGGATAAGTGCCGACAATGAGGTCTGTCAACGTGTAACCGGCCGTGGCCAGGACATCCTTCGCCTGTAGGCCGGGTTCTGCCAGGGCAAGAGCCGATAAGGGGGTGGCCCCACTGACCGCATCGGCCGCCAGGTGCCCCGCCGTCCAGACACTGTCGCCGGACAAGTTCGTCGGGTAGGCGAAAAAAATGAAGGCCCGTCCGGTCAGGGCTGGATTCAAAAAATTGTGCCCGACACCACCAAAAATCTCCTTTCCGATGACAATCCCGAAAGAAAAACCCACGGCCACCTGCCAAAGCGGTACGGTTGGCGGCATGGTGAGGGGAAAAAGCAAACCGGACACCAGCAGACCTTCGCTGATCTGGTGGCCGCGAACGGACGCAAACAGGGTTTCCCAGAAAAATCCGACCGCGTAAACCACCAAGAGCATCGGCACGAATATCCAGAGCCCCTCGATAAACATTTCAATCCAAGTCAGGGTTACACCGGCAAGATTCGCCGCCTGTAAACCGATGTTGAAAATGCCGAAAATGGTAATCGGTATCAAAGAGACGATGACGAAGGCCATGTAACGCTTCACATCCAGTGAATCCCTGACCAGCGGGCCTTTGCTGGTCGGTCGGACCGGCACATAAAAAACGGATTGCCAGGCATCGAAGAACGGCTCCAGCATATGCAGGCGGCCGCCTTTGTCGAAATGTGGTCGCATCTGTTCCAGAAAGGTGCGCAGGTTCTTCATGGTCAAGCAATTTCCTTCGCGTAGGCTTCTTTGGCCTTTTTCAATATGTCGGTAATCTCAATCTTGGCCGGGCATACAAAACTGCACAACCCGCATTCCACGCAGTCCAGCAACCCCAGGGAGAGGGCATCTTCGATTTCATCCGCGTTCACAGCCTTGAAAGTGAACTGGGGCAAAATGTCCACCGGACACACCCGGGGACAGTAGCCGCAATTGATGCAGGAGCGGTCTTCACCGTTCATGTCGCATTCCACTACTTTGGGATCCTTGTTGAAGACTGACAGAAAGGCCCGGGAGTAACTGGGTTTCCGGTAACCGGGTCGGATAAAGCCCAGTATCTGTTTCAACTCTCCAGCCGGCATAAGGGTCAGGGCGGTTTCATAATACCCAAGATAGGAATCGAGGCCGGCACTGTAGCCGTTAAAAACGCCCCCGGCCAACAACCGCAATCCGACGGTCTCCCTCTCGCCAACCAGGTCCGCCAGCGGCACCCCCGCCCGGGTCATGACATGTCGGCCGCTGGTACTAAGAGGGCCGCCGACAGCCACGACGCGCTCGACCGGGTAAATACCGTTGCGCAGAAAACCGGCCAGCGTCAGCAGGTCCGGCCCGTTGATGTACCAGCCCCGGTTTTCCCGGGTGGACGTTTTAATGTGATACAAAACGGTAGCCGGATCACCGGCGGGGTAGTCGCCCTGGACCTGGTGGGTGGTCAGTTTGTCGATGCGCGCATTGCCGATCCCGCCGTGTGGGGCGGTGACCAGTACCCGGTCGGTCAGTTTTTTCAGGATTTTCACCCCAAACTCAAAATCATCCTCACGGCCGGCAAGGTACACCTCCGGGCGTGGGTGAAACGGCGCCAGAGATCCCAGGCTGACGATAATCAATGGCGGAATGGTCTCCGGATGGGGTATATCTTTGAACGGCAGCTCTCTGAATAGCGACCACATACTGCTCGCCAGGATTGCAGCGACCAGTTGCGGGCGTTCGGTAGCGGCCAGGTTATCGGGCGGCAACGCCGGAAATTGGGCCGGCGACTGTGCCGGGTCCAGTTCGATGACAATCTCGGTAATCACCCGACGCGGTCCGAAACTGATCTGGATCACCTTACCAGATCCGGGTGCCGGAAAGGTTACCTGCGGATTGCGTTTGTCTTCTATGAGCGGGTTCCCGGCCTGGACCGATTCCCCTTCTTTGACCCGCAAACGCGGCTTGATAAAGGGTATCTGGTTGGGATGAAACCCAACCTGTCCAGGGCGGCTGAGACTCTCGAGTTTCGGCGCCGGCGCGCCGGCCAGGTTAAGATCGTAGCCTTTATTCACGGACACAATATTCATAGACTCTCCGCTAGCGGTTCCCGGTGCAGGGCAGGTTCCGGGTGCCCCATTGATCGTGCCGCCCAGGGGTGGCCATAGCGCCGTTGTGTACGGTGGGGCTGGGTCATATGCAACGCAGGCAAGGCCAGAACGTCGGATACGGTGAACAGTATCTCCCGTGAGATGGTAGCAACTATCATGCCGTTTTTACCGGCCGGATGGACTGTTGTAAAAGTATCGCAGTTCACGTTTTTTTTGTAGTTATTTTTTTTGCGGTGATATGCTAAAAGACCTACAGAAACGTCACTTTCAGATACGAGGAGATTGATGATGAGCGGCCAAACGAAAAAAGTCAAACAGGTCTGTAAATGCGAAAATTGCGGCAATGAAGCGGAAATGGTCGTCACCTGCTCGCTGCCCGATGAATCCGCCCCCGCAGCGTACAAAGCCCCTGCCGGGCATACGCATGAACCCATCAAGGTAAAAGGCTCGGCCACCTGCACAAGTTGCGGCAATGAAGCCGATATGTGGGTGGATCTGTAAGGGGTATCCCTGCCAGGCAGCGTGTGGATGGTGAAACGCCCTGGAATCACACCGGCATTTCATGCTTGACACGGTCCCGGCTTTATTTTAGTTTTTGGGGATAGGTTGCAGCACTCCAGCCGGTTATACGAGGGCCAACGTGGAAGTACACAAAAACATGCGCATGACCCGACAACGGACTGTTATTCTTGAAGAATTAAGAAATTCGCAGATGCACCCCAGTGCCGATGAACTCTACCAGATGGTGCGAAAACGGCTGCCCCGGATAAGCTTGGGGACAGTCTACCGCAACCTCGAAATCCTATCCGAACTGGGTGAGATCCGAAAACTGGAACTGAGCGGGTCGTTGAAAAGATATGACGGGCACCCCCACCGACATTACCATATCCGCTGTGTCGGATGCGACACCGTCGCCGACGCACCGATACCGCCCCTGAACCAGTTGGAGGATGAGCTGTATCAGACAACCGTGTTTGAAATTATCGGGCATAATCTCGAATTCACGGGATTGTGCCCGGCCTGCTCACGTGAACGCGAAAAAGCATCGTGAGCGTCGGTTACGCCTCCCCGCCCTTTCACAATCATTCACCCCTTGGAAACCTGTTTCACATGACCTGTCTGTATTGCGATACACTTTTGTATCAACGTTTGCTGAGACAAAACCGTCCCTTGCCCCGGGACACCCGCCCAAGATTCAAATACCATACATTTATGAATATATACGAATAGTTATCATAAAATGTAAGGAACAAGGGCCTCCGGCGACCAACGCACAGAGTGGCACGGAAATTGAAATGTGATATCGAAGGATGAATCCAGCTTTCACTAGTTGACGATACCGCTGCCGTACTCTGCCGTTGGGCAGCCCAGCTCTTGCCGTCAGCGAGGTAACCCAAAAATGAAATCGAGGTGAACCATGGAAGAAGCATGTGAAGTAATCCAGAATACGGGTTTAAGGGGCGTGACTATTGCCAGCACCAAAATTAGTGACGTGGACGGCAAAATCGGAAAGCTGGTCTACCGGGGCTACCTCGCCAAAGACCTGGCCGGTAAGGTATCGTTTGAAGAGGTTGCGTTTCTCCTGCTTTACGAAAAATTACCGGACCAGGCGGAGCTGACGGCATTCTCGGAAGAACTGGCTAAAAATCGCGAACTGCCCCAGAACATTTTCGCCGCCATGGCGGCCTTTCCCAAAGACGCCCTGCCCATGGATGTGCTTCAGGCCGTGGTGCCCATGCTGGGGCATCATGACCCGGGCGCAAATGAACATGACCGCGAGACAGCGCTTAAAATCGCCATCAAGTTGATTGCCAAGTTCGCCACCATCGTAGCCGCCTGGGACCGCATCCGCAACGGCAAGGCCCCCATAGATCCTGATCCGTCCCTGGGCCACGCCGCCAATTTTTTCTATATGCTGACGGGCGAAATCCCCGATGACGATCTGGCCGGCTTTTTCGATACGGCCCTGGTCCTGCATGCGGAACACTCTTTCAATGCCTCGACCTTCGCTGCCCGCGAGGTGGCGTCCACCAAGGCGCACATGTACGCCTCGGTCGCGGCGGCCGTGGGTTCCCTATCCGGTGCGCTGCACGGCGGCGCCAATACCCGGGTCATGAACATGCTCAAAGACATCGGCTCGGCGGACAATGTGGAAGCGTACGTGCAGAAGATTCTGGATACCGGCGGGGTCATCATGGGGCTCGGACACGCTGTCTACCAGACCGACGATCCCCGGGCTCACACCCTGGCGCCTATGTCCAAAACACTGGGTGAGCGCGCCGGGGACACGACCTGGTACGACTTATCCAAGAAACTCGAACAGGTGGGCAAAGCGGCCTTCAAGGAAAAAAAAGGCCGGGAGATTTATGTGAATGTCGATTTTTACAGCGCCTCCCTATACCACTACATGGGGATCGCCTCTGATCTGTTTACCCCGATATTTGCCATTTCGCGCATATCGGGATGGGCGGCCCACGTCATCGAGGAGCAGTTCGGAGGCGCGGCAGCCAAACCGGCCTTGTACCGGCCGGAATCGGACTATATTGGCGATTATTGCGGACCGGATGAATGCGCCTTCGTCCCGGTTGACGATCGGTAGGGAGCGTTCGATCGTAACGGCATCTACTGGCCCGAAGCTCACCGGTACTCTTTTGACATCCTCGTAGCAGGCCCTATACTACGTCAGAGATTTCAAATAGATCATGGCCTACGGGGGACCGCAGATTGCCTTGGAGATAAAGACCAGAGGCTATCTCAAAAATAGGATTTTGGTTCAAGGTCAAGGCGGCCGCGAGGTTCCGACCGGAGAAATACTCAAGTATTTCGAGGATCGGAACCGAGCGCCCCACGCCGAGATTGGGCCAAAAGACATTTTTGAGATAGCCTCTAACAGGAGATGTGAAAATGGAATTAGCCCAGGAAGAAGAAATCAGAAGGATCCAGCTTGAGCTGGAGCATATGCTTTCCCAAATCGAGCGGGAAATCCCGATCTACCTATTCACCAAACCCGGCGTAAACGACGTTTTCAGCGAAGCGGCTCGCCAGGGTATTCGGTTTTTCAGACAGTTGACGGACAGGGTCAAGCTCCGCGAATTTGACCTGGCCCACGAAACGGCCGGTCAACTGGGGGTGGCCCACTCGCCTACCATTGTATTCGACCCTGACAACTACAATATCCGCTGGCTGGGCGCCCCCATGGGGGAAGAGGCCAAGATCTTTTTGGAAGCCCTCATGCGGATTGGCACCCAGTCGTCCGGCCTGAACGAGCAGGCCGCGGCCGTCCTTGAACGGATAGAGGCCCCCCGAAACGTGAAGGTGTTTGTTAGCCCCTCCTGCCCCTACTGCCCCCAGCAGGCTCTCAATGCGCTCAAGGCGGTGGTGGGCAAACCGGACCTGATCTCTCTGGAAATCATTGACATCCAGGCCAATCCGGACCTCGCCGATCAGTATTCCGCCCACTCGGTACCCCAGGCGTTTTCCGATGATATCCTGATCGCCATGGGGGCCCAGACGGAAGAACTCTTCATGGCCTCGCTCGACAAGCTGGAGCAGCAGACGGTCTTTATCCCGGAAACCGATGCCGAAGAAGTCACCACCGACCTGGTCATCATAGGCGGCGGCCCGGCCGGTCTCAGTGCCGGGATCTACGCCTCCCGCAGCGGTCTTGACACCGTCGTTCTTGAGAAAGGGGTATTGGGCGGCCAGGTGGCCCTGACCCCCCTGGTCGAAAACTACCCGGGTATGAAACAGGTGGGTGGCAAAACCCTGGTTGACATAATGGTGACCCATGCCCTGGAGTACGTGAACATATTTCCAGGGGAAGAGGTGATCGACATCCAACCGGGCGAACCGACCCTGGTACAGACCAGTCGCCGCAAATTTTATACAAAATCCGTTCTGCTCACCACCGGAGCCAGCCACCGTCACCTGGGCGTACCCGGTGAAAACCGCTACTCCGGGCGCGGGGTCAGCTACTGTGCCACCTGTGACGGCCCACTCTTTAAGGATCGCAAAGTGCTGATGGTCGGCGGTGGCAACAGTGCCGTCACCGAGGCCCTGCACTTGAAAAACATGGGCGTGGACGTCACCATCATCCATCGCCGGGACCAGTTGAAGGCGCAGAAATTCTTGGCCGACAAACTCCCTGAAAACGGTATCGACATTATGTTCAACCACCGGGTTGTGAGTATCGAGGGCAACGGCATCGTAGAAAAGGCGGTCCTCGAGGATTTGGTTTCCGGCCAGACGACCGAGATTGAAGTCAACGGCGTTTTCATGGCCATCGGGTACGAGCCAGCCACCGGATTGGCCGGCAAACTCGGACTGGAACTCACCGACGATGGTTATATCAAACACGACAATTACCGGACCAAGATCCCCGGCATTTATGTCGCGGGTGACGTGGCCGGTGGCTACAAACAGATTGTTACTGCGACCGGCCAGGGGTCGGAAGCAGCGATGACCATATTCGAAGACATCATTAATCCATATTGGAAAAATTGATGGAGCCCAAAACGGTTGATGCGACCAGCGTGATTATGTCGCACATGATGCTTCCGCCGGATGCCAATCCGGCAGGCATCGTGCACGGCGGGGTGGTGATGAAACATATCGATGATGCCGCCGGCGTGGTAGCCGTAAGGCATTCCGGTGGCCCTGCCGTGACCGCATCGATCGACCGGCTCGATTTTCACCACCCGGCCTTTATCGGCAACCTGCTGACGGTAAAGGCATCGATCAACCTGACCGGGGAAACTTCCATGGAAATCGGCGCCCGGGTGGAGACCGAGGACCCGGTGACCGGTGTTGTGCAGCACACCGCCTCAGCTTATCTGACCTTTGTGGCCCTGGATGAAAGCAACCGACCCCGGAAGATTCCGGGTATTGTCCCGTTGACGGAAGAGCAGAAAAGACGTAATTGCGAGGCTATTGCCCGCCGTAAAGACCGCCTGACCAAACGTACCCCAAAAAAATCCTGTCAGTAATTCGAGGGCAACACGACTAAAAACCCAATGTTGTGATTCATCAGAGCTGATATGGGTGCCAATGAAAAAGACACAAACTAAAATACTCCTGCTGGCGGCCGTCGCCCTGGTCGTGGCGCTGTTCTTCATTTTCGATCTGCAGCGCTTTCTGACCCTGGAAGCCCTGAAGGCTCAACAGCACGATTTTGAAGTCTTTTACCAAAATCATACTGCTGCGACCATAGCGGCCTATATGACCATCTATATCCTGGTGACAGCCATGTCCCTGCCGGGAGCAGCAGTCATGACGCTGGCCGGCGGCGCCCTTTTCGGTCTGTTGGTCGGTACCATCATGGTCTCTTTCGCCAGCACGATCGGCGCGACCCTGGCCTTTTTGTTGTCCCGCTTTCTTTTTCGGGATGCTATTCAGCAGAAGTTCGGCGACAAGCTAACCGCTATCAACCGGGGCATTGAGAAAGACGGCAACTTTTATCTTTTCACCCTGCGGCTGGTTCCGGCGTTCCCCTTTTTCATGATCAACGTGGTGATGGGACTGACACCGATTAAAACCTGGTCATTTTTCCTGGTAAGTCAGATCGGCATGCTGCCGGGCACCATTGTCTATCTCAATGCCGGCACCCAGCTAGGCAAGCTCGAATCCGCGGCGGGCATCCTCTCGCCGGCGATCATCTTCTCCTTTGTCCTGCTGGGGATCTTTCCGCTTGTCGCCCGTAAATCCGTTGAATTCATAAACGCTCGCAAGGTCTACGCGGGGCATACCCGCCCCCGGCAGTTTGACTACAACCTGGCCGTTATCGGGGCCGGTTCGGCTGGGCTGGTGGCAGCTTATATCGCCGCGGCAGTCAAAGCCCGGGTCGTTCTCATTGAAAAGGAAAAGATGGGCGGCGACTGCCTGAACACCGGCTGCGTGCCGAGCAAGGCTCTGATTCGCTCGGCCAAAATGCTGTCCTATGCCCGCCGGGCCAATGAATTCGGTTTCAAATCCGGATCGGTCGATTTCGATTTCGCGGATGTGATGGAGAGAGTGCAGCAAGTCATTAGAAAGGTAGAACCTCACGACAGCATTGAGCGGTATACGAGGCTGGGCGTGGACGTGATTCAGGGCGATGCGCGGGTAACGTCACCGTTCACGGTAGCGGTGGATGGACGCACGCTGACCGCCCGCAATATTATTGTGGCTACCGGCGCCCGGCCTTTTGTACCGCCGATTCCGGGGTTGGGCCAGGTTCGCTACCTTACTTCGGACAACGTCTGGCAATTGCGCAAACTGCCCCGGCGGCTGGTCGTATTAGGCGGGGGGCCCATTGGATCGGAGTTGACCCAGGCCTTTGCGCGACTGGGGTCTCAAGTTACCCAGGTGGAGATGATGCCGCGCATACTGCTGCGCGAAGATGAAGACGTGGCCGCAATGGTCACACAAAAATTCGAAGCCGAAGGCGTGACCGTCCTCACCGGGCATAAGGCCAGTGAAGTCCGCGTGGACAACGGGCGCAAGATGCTGGTGTGTGAGCATGCAGAGGGCCTGGCCGAGGTTGAATTCGACGAGATCCTGGTAGCAGTGGGACGGGCGGCCAACGCCCGCGGCTTCGGACTCGAAGAGCTCGGGGTGACCCTGGCCCCCAACGGCACCATTGAGACCAACGGGCTGTTGCAGACCAACTTCCCGAATATTTACTGCAGCGGCGATGTGGCCGGACCCTACCAGTTCACGCACACCGCCGCGCATCAGTCCTGGTACGCGGCGGTCAATGCGCTTTTCGGAAGATTTAAAAAATTTAACGTCGACTACCGGGTTATTCCCTGGACGACCTTCACCGATCCGGAAGTCGCCCGGGTCGGGTTGAACAAACTGGAGGCCGAGGAACAGAACATCCCCTACGAGGTAACCGACTACGGTATCGATGATCTGGATCGGGCCATTGCCGACAGTGAAGACCACGGGCTTGTCCGGGTCCTGACCAAGCCGGGAACCGATAAAATCCTGGGCGTCACGATCGTAGGCGCGCATGCCGGCGACTTGATTGCCGAGTATGTGCTGGCCATGAAACACAACCTGGGCTTAAACAAGATTTTGGGAACGATCCATATCTATCCCACTCTGGCCGAAGCCAATAAGTATGCGGCCGGCACATGGAAAAAGGCACATGCGCCGGAAAAGTTGTTAAACTGGGTGGAGAAGTATCACAATTATATGCGTGGTTAGTCAATAGCATCGAAATCGATAAGTCGAAAGGTGGGCAACTTATTCTCGATCCCGATGCCGATTTCCAAGTAGGGCATCAGTTTTACTAGAAACCCGATTCAATCTATCCGACACACACAAGGGGAGGACACCATGGAGACTTACTATGACCCGGCTGACCTGGCAAAGTTTGAAGAAATCGGCAAAGACGCCCCGGAACTGGCTAAAAAATTCTTTGACTATTATGGTGCGGTATTCGCCGAAGGTGATCTGACTGAACGGGAAAAGGCCCTGATCGGCCTGGCTGTGGCACATGCCATCCAGTGCCCTTACTGTATAGACGCCTACACTCAGAGCTGCCTGGAAAAAGGTTCCAACCTGTCCGAGATGACCGAGGCGGTACACGTCGTCAACGCCATTCGGGGGGGCGCATCTTTGGTGCATGGTGTCCAGATGAGAAATATTGCTGAAAAGCTTTCAATGTAAACGCATAATCGGTATATAAAAGAATTAAACCATCCGTAAAAAAATGAGCGCAGACCCCAAGAACATACCCTTTAGTGCCGCGCTGGTAAAGCACGGCATTAAACTCCGCCGGGTGGAGACCTATGCCCTGCAGGTGAATGTGGGGCTGATATGCAACCGGGCCTGCAAGCACTGCCACCTGGACGCGGGACCGGCCCGCACGGAAGCCATGGATCAGGAGACCATGGATGCAGTGACGGCGTTTGCCGAGCGCTCCGGTTTCAAGGTTATCGATATTACCGGCGGCGCTCCGGAACTTGTGCCCGGCATCGCGGCCTTCGTGCGACGCCTGGCTGCCCTGACCCCCCGGCTCATTTTTCGTTCCAATCTCTCTGCTCTGCATGACCGGGAAAAGATGGATCTGTTGGAGACCCTGGTCGCGCATAAGGTAGTCATTACCGCTTCCTTTCCATCCATTAATGCCTCCCAGACGGACAACCAGCGCGGCAGGGGCATCTTCGAAAAAAGCGTGGCCGTCCTGCAGGAACTCAACCGGCGCGGGTACGGCCAGGAAGGCACCGGACTGGAGCTTGACCTGGTATCCAATCCATCAGGCGCCTTTCTGCCCCATGCTCAGGAACAGGCCCAGAAACGGTTCCGCCAGGTTTTGCGGGACAAATATGGCATCGTCTTCAACAACCTGTTCGCGTTTGCCAATGTACCCCTGGGGCGTTTTCGCGTTTGGCTGGAACGCACCGGCAATCTGGAAGGCTATATCGGCAAACTGGCCGGCAATTTCAATCCCTGCGCGGTTGAGGGGCTGATGTGCCGCAGTCAGGTGTCCGTCTCCTGGGATGGATTCCTTTACGATTGTGATTTCAACCTGGCGGCCAACCTGCCGCTGGGTGGCCACAAAGTTCATGTGTCCGAAATGGTGGGACCGCCGGCCGAGGAGAGCGCCATCTCGGTGGCGGACTATTGTTATACCTGTACGGCCGGGGCCGGCTTTACGTGAGGCGGGGCAATAGATACCTGAGTTCAGGTATTAGAAGCTATCTCAATAGAGCCTTTTGGCCCAATCTCGGCGTTGGGTGCTCATATCCAATCCTCGAAATACCTGCTGTATTCCTCCGGTTGGATATTCGCGGCCGCCTTGACCTTGGACCAAAATTCTCTATTGAGATAGCTTTTGTACTTTCTTAAACAATCGGAAATCTCTCGTCGTCATGCCGGGCTTGACCCGGCATCCAGGTGTGTCTCTAGCGACCGAGTTGGATACCGACTTGCATGGGGATGATGGGTATTCGCCAGCTTCCTGAAATCTGAATTTATCGAAAGGAGAGAACGATGGAGATTGGAAAAAAAGCACCGGCGTTCAAGCTGGAAGATAGTGACGGCAAGGTGAACGCCCTGTCTGATTTCAAGGGTAAGTGGGTAGCGCTCTTTTTCTACCCCAAGGACAACACCCCCGGCTGAACCAATGAAGCCAAAGATTTCACGGGATTGAAATCAGCATTTAAAAAAGAAAAGGCAGTTATCGTTGGTGTTAGCCCGGATTCGATCAAGAGTCATGCCCGGTTCATTGAAAAACACGACTTGGACATCCTGCTGCTCAGCGACCCGGTCCATACCATGCTGGAAGCTTACGGCGCCTGGCAGCTTAAAAAGATGGCCGGCCGCGAATACATGGGGGTCGTTCGGTCCACCCTGCTCATTGACCCGCAAGGCGTTGTTCAACATGTCTGGCCGAACGTGAAGGTAAAAGGCCACGCCGACGCCGTTCTGGCCAAATTGCGAGAACTGAATTAGTTGCCCCGGGAGTAGGGATTAAAATGAAATGCCGCCATTGGGGCGGCATTCAGGTGCATTACTGAAGTATAGCTGGCAAAGCGAGCGCGCAGTTTTAAAAATGTTTGGAGGCTATCTTAAGAGTGGATTTTGGTTCACGCTTGGGGTGACGATTAAGCGGTGGTATTTGGTTTTGCCGTTAACACCGATAGGGTCTGTTTCTAAATTGGGATCTTGATTCAAGTTCAAGGCGGAGCCAAGTTTCAATCCGCAGACATACTATCGTATTTCGAGGAATGGAAACTTGGCTCCAACGCAGAAATTGGGTCAAGAGGCAATTTCGAAATAGGCCCTAATCGCCCATTTGGGCCATATGCTCGTCATAAATCGTCTCGAGGATGTTCTTGTGCTTGGCCTCTTCCTGGGCGAGAAACTTGCAAGCCTTGACAAACTGCTCGTCCTGGACCTGCGCACCAATGTCATTGTAAAACCGCAGCGCCTGCTCTTCTCTCTTCATGGCCATGCGCAAGATGTCGACATAGGCCATCCCCGGTTCATACGTCAGTTCGGTCATGTAGTTGCTTCTTTTGATATCCGGGATCCACTTGTACTCGTAACTGTCCAGTTTTTCGAGATTGCTGCCGAGATCGGCGAACAGGGCTTCGTGCTTGCGCTCCTCTATGGCGAATTCCGCAAACGTCTTTTTGGCCACTGAGAATTCTTCATTCTTACTCAAGTTTTCATAGAATTCCGCCGCTTCTCTTTCCTTGGCGACGGCGTAGGTAATAATGTCTTCAATTGTTTCGAAATCCATCTTCATCTCCCGTCTTTTCAGTAGAGGCTATCTCAAAAATGTCTTTTGGCCCAATCTCGGCGTTGGACGATCGGTTCTAATCCTCAAAATACTATTTGTATTCCTCCGGTTGGAACCTCACGGCCGCCTTGACCTTGAACCAATATTCAATTTTGAGATGGCCTCTAGTTGGTAAGCAATTCCTACTGATGCAAAATATATTCAAAAACAATGCCAGTCAATGGTTCCGGTCTCAATGGGAGTGCCTGATTAGCAACGACTGACAAATGATACTCAAACTACGATTCGGCACAGATCTTGTATATTAACTGCGTATGAAATTCAACCTATAACATTATGCCTGGATGAATGACGACATCAAGAGGGCAACCGGGAGGGCACCATGCTGACCAGTATCCTGACCGTTTCCATAACTGCACTGCTCGCGGCTTTGCTCATTTGGCGTTTGGCCACCGGACGGACTGCCCGCCGGAAACCCGTTTATGTCTGCAAAGTCTGTAATTCTCAAGACTGCCTGTGTCATCCAGAAAAATAGCCATCCGGCGTCCAAGGAGAACACCATGAGTATAGATCGTTTGGTTATGCGATTTGCCGGGACAATGATACTTGTCTCGCTGCTGCTGTCGCTTGTCCACAGCCCTTACTGGCTTTGGTTCACCGCCTTTGTAGGTGCGAATTTACTGCAATCATCTTTTACCGGGTTCTGCCCACTGGCCATCATTTTGAAAAAGCTGGGGATTAAGCCGGGAAACGCGTTTAATTGAAACCCATCGCTACTAAGTCTTCTTGTCAGGTGCCTTGTCCGGCGTAGCTTAAGAAGCGAAGACGGAAGTTAAAACGCGTAGACGAAAGCGCTTAGGGCAAAGTCGGGTTTTGAACCAAAATTCAATTTGTAGATGGCTATCGTGCCTATCCCGAACATTGCAAACAAGAACAGGGAACGATGATCTCATCGTTCCCTGTACCAATTTGAATCTCATAAAAGACGCTCAGTTCCAATTGAGCTCTTTTTTAAGCCAGGCCTTCACCTCGCCTTCGGGTGCGAACACACCCTTGAGGTTACCGTACTCCGCCCTGAACACCTTTTCGATCCTGGCCGGCATTCGGATAACGGCCATTTCTTCGGCTTCTTCCGAGTTGCGCCGCATCAGGTAGATCACCGGTTCCTTCCAAGTATTGACCACGAAATAATAGGACTCATCATCTTTGGATTTGATCAGGTTGCTGCCCAAGGCCGGATTGTTGCCCCATTCCAGATACATGGTCACCGCATCTTCAGGCGTCATATCCCAGCTGATAGAATTGACCAGGTCTATGTTTTGTTTGATATCGTCTAAAGTCATGCATTCACCTCGCATTCGTCGTATTTGGCTCTTTGGTTTAATCTAATCCCGCATCTGTATTTGTCAAAAAGCAACAAACATGCCAGTATCTGCGTATTCACCGGACCGGTCCCGGATGGGGTTATTTAGCTTCAAAAACCGAAAATTGGCGGATATGCAGCCCATAGCCGTTTCATCGACACAACCATTTTGTCTCACGAGACACAACTGTATCGCCTGGTTTTGCCCGGGTGAGCCGCATCTCGGCCTTAAAGAAGGGGGGCGGTCCCATTTTCTTAGGGTCGGGACCGATGGGCAATCATCCCGCACACGAGCCGCATGCTGGCATGATTCTTGGAAGAATTTAAAATTTGTTGGAAGATTGCTACGGTGGGAAAGATTGACGCATAGCCACCACCGGCAATGTCAAACCAACCAAACCCCAGAATCTCAACAGATCAGAGTTGCTTTAGATTAGATGGTTCCGGACGGAAAATTGAATAGGGCCTTTTTTGATGGCCTCAAGATCATCATCTTTGCGGGTCTTTTGGTGGGGCTGTTTGCCTATGGTTCCCGCAACCTTCAATACAACTGGCAGTGGTACCTGGTAGGGGAGTACCTGTTTAAGCTCGATGCGGGCCGGTTGCAGGCAGGTCCGCTGCTGACCGGCCTGTTGATCACCCTTAAGATTTCCGCCGTCAGCCTGGTAATTTCCACGTTCTTTGGGCTGCTGGCCGCACTCATGCGTATGTCCGCATCGCCCGTGGCTCGAATTATTTCCCGCAGCTACCTGGAAGTCATCCGCAACACACCCTTGCTCGTGCAGTTGTTTTTCATCTATTTCGTTCTGGCCCCGATACTGGGTTTCGAACGCTTTACCGCCGCGGTCCTGGCGCTGAGTTTGTTCGAGGGCGCCTATGCCTCGGAAATTTTCCGGGCGGGCATCATGGCCATCGCCCGCGAGCAATGGGAGGGCGCTTACAGCCTGGGTCTCAATCGCTGGCAGGTGTACCGTCTTGTTATCCTGCCCCAGGCCATTCGCAAAATGCTGCCACCGCTGACCGGCCAGGCGGTCTCCCTGGTAAAGGACTCGGCCCTGGTAAGCACCATTGCGATCTATGATCTGACCATGCGCGGCCAGGAAATCATAGCCGAGACGTACCTGGTATTTGAAATCTGGTTCACCATCGCAGGCTTGTATCTGTTTTTAACCATCAGCCTGTCAACCATTGCAGCTGCCATGGAAAGATTTTTTGCTATTAAAACTTAATCCGGTTTAACCGAAAGGAGAATCGCATGATACCCCGTCAATTACGAAACCTGATGATGATTACGGCCGTTCTGGTTACCGTGGCTCCCGCCCTGCTCTCCGGACCCGTCCTGGCTGCGGGTCACATGCCCCCCAGCACCGTGGAAAAAGTATTGCAAAGAGGCGTCCTGAAAGTCGGCATGTCCACCTTCGTCCCCTGGGCCATGAAAGACAAAACCGGAAAGCTAATCGGCTTTGAAATAGATGTGGCCCGCAGGCTGGCCAAAGATATGGGCGTGAAGGTGAAATTCGTCCCCACCAAATGGTCGGGGATCATACCCGCCCTGATCACCGGGAAATTCGATGTCATTATCGGCGGTATGGGCATTTTGCCAAAAAGAAATCTCAAAGTGAATTTCACGATCCCCTACGACTTCACCGGGATGTCCATGGTCGCCCACAGCCAGAAAGCGCCGGGGCTGAACAAATTGTCCGATTTCGACAAGCCGGATATTGTCATCGCCGCCCGGCTGGGCTCCACGGCGGTCACGGCTACCAAGAAATACTTTCCCAATGCCAAGCTGCGGCTGTTCGATGATGAGTCCCAGGCATACCAGGAACTGGCCAACGGCCGCGTACAGGCCGTGGTGGGTTCGGCGCCGACACCAGCTTTTCAAGCCCTCAAGTACCCCGATCGCCTCTACCTGCCGCTGGACAAACCGTTCACCGTTGAACCCATTGGGTTTGCCGTGCGCAAAGGAGACCATGACACCCTGAACTTTTTCAACAACTGGATCCGAGTGGTAGCCGCCGAGGGCTGGCTGGCTGAACGCAAGCACTACTGGTTCCGAACCAAGGACTGGGAGAAGCTGATTCAGTAAGAACCAGACTGATGCAACATAATGAGAGGCCATCTCAAAAAACGGATTTTGGTTCAAGGTCCCGTCTACGCTCGGCGAGCTTCCATCTTCGCTTTCGAAGCTACGCCGGACAAGACGCCGGATCAGTACACACTCTGCAAACTTCACCCGGCATGAAGACTTTTTTGAGATAACTTCTCCAACTCACAATGGCGCACTCGACTGTGTTTAGCTATTCAAAAAAAGACAGGCGAACCGGCTGGCTGGACATGCTGCTGCTGATCGTGCTGATCGGCTTCGGCTGGCTGCTGCTTAAAGTAAAGGTGAACCTGCAATATAACTGGAACTGGGGTATCATTCCCCAGTATCTTTTATTACGCGACCCGCAATCCGGCAGCCTGGTCCCGGGTTTGATCCTGCAAGGCCTGCTGGTCACAATCAGGGTAAGTATTTGGGCCTCCGGGCTGGCCCTGGTCATCGGCATCATCATGGGCCTTTTTCGGGTCAGCAAGAGTCGCTTTCGGCGATTTATAGGCTGGATCTACGTCGAAGTCATTCGCAACATGCCCATCCTGGTATGGGTCTTTATTGTCTACTATTTCCTAAGCGACCAATTGTTCCAGTTCCTGGACCTGGAATCCCGGATCTTGCAGGGATCACCGACTGCCCTGGCAGCCACCAGCCTGTTTTTCGGTGCCCCGGAGAGGCTACCTTCCTTTTTGGCAGGGGTGGTGGCGCTGGCTTTGTATGAAGGCGCCTATATCACCGAAATCGTGCGCGCCGGAATCCAATCCGTGGATAAAGGCCAATGGGAGGCCGCCCTCTCCGTGGGCCTGTCTCCTTTCAAACGGATGCGCCTGGTCATCTTTCCGCAGGCCCTGACCCGCATCCTGCCGCCCCTGGCGGGGCAATTCATATCGACTATCAAGGACTCCTCCATCATCTCGGTCATCTCCATCCAGGAGCTCACATTTCAAGGCATGGAGCTCATGGCCGCGGCCCTAATCACCTTCGAAGTGTGGATCACGGTCATGCTGCTGTACCTGGTCGTGTGCCTGGCCTGCTCCCTGGCGGTGGCCATGCTGGAAGAACGTCTGGGGCGGAAATATATTCAGTCTTCTATCGCGGCGTGAAGGGTCTGGCAGGATGAAGGGTTTGCTATACGGCAAGAACGCCGGATCTCGCTATGGCTGAGATAGCGAAAATCCGGCGTTATGTGGTTATTCTCTTATTTACCGGGGGTCGGGCTAGGAAGCATAGATAGAACACTTGCGAACTGCCAGGGCGGCTTCCTGCAGGGCCTCGGCAAAGGTCGGGTGCCCGTGCACAGTCCGGGCAATGTCTTCCGAACTGGCCCCGAACTCCATGGCCAGGACCCCTTCGGCGATCATGTCCGCCGCCCGGGGTCCGATAATATGGATCCCCAGAATCCGGTCGGTTTTGCTGTGGGCGATGAGTTTTACGAATCCGTCCATTTCGCCCATGCAGCGAGCCCGGCCGGCCCCTGAAAAGGGGTAACTTCCCACGCAGTAAGGGATCTCGCGCCCCTTGACCTGCTCTTCGGTCAGCCCCACCGAAGCGACTTCCGGCCAGGTATAGATCACGGCAGGAATGGTGTCGCAATTGACTTCACCGGCCCGGCCGGCCATGCATTCGACAGCGGCGATACCTTCGGCGGAGGCCTTGTGGGCCAGAGCCGGTCCGGCGATCAGGTCCCCGATGGCGTAAATGCCCTTGACGCTGGTCTGGTAGGTTTCATCGACCGTCACCAGACCGGTGCGGCTCTCAGTTTCCACGCCGACGTCCTCCAACTGCAAACCATCGGTAAGCGGTCGACGTCCCACGCTGACCAGCAGGCGGTCGAAAGTCAGCGTTTCCTCGTTCTGATCAGGGCCAATCACGTTTACAGCAACCTTGCTGCCCTTGACCTTGGCCCCGGCTACTTTCGTATTGGTTCGAAAGGTGAAGCCTTGTTTGCGTAAAAGCCGGTCAAGCGTGCGCCCCACCTGCCCGTCCAGCAGGGTGGCAATCCGGGGCAACATTTCAATAACCGTCACTTCGGCGCCGAGCCGGCGCCAGACGGATCCCAGCTCAAGCCCAATGTAACCCCCGCCGACGATTCCCAAGTGTTTGGGGACACTCTTGAAACTGAGCGCACCGGTAGAATCCACAATCCGGTTGCCGTCGAATACCATCCCCGGGACTTCGATGGGCTGGCTACCGGTCGCCAGCAAAATATGCCCCGCGCCGATCTTTTTGGCCCGGCCTTTGCCTTTTTTGACCGCAACTTCGCCGGCCCCGGCCAGGCTGGCCGTGCCCGGAATGATGTCGATGCCGTTGCCCTCCAGCAATTGGCGGACATTTTCGGTCAACTCATGGACCACTTTGTCCTTCCTGGCGAGCATGGTTTTCAAATCCAAAGAAACCTTCCCGGTCCGGATGCCGTATTCACCGAGACGGTCGGCGGCCAGGTGATAATATTCGCTGGCATCCAGAAGGGCTTTGCTGGGGATACAGCCCACATTAAGGCACACCCCGCCCAACCGCTGATCTTTTTCAATTACGGCCGTTTTTAAGCCAAGCTGAGCCGCTCTGACGGCGGCCACATACCCGCCCGGGCCGGATCCGATGATGACCAGGTCATAGTGCAGTTTTGCGGACATAGTTACACCTCCAGGAGTATACGTTCCGGGTTTTCCACGTATTCCTTGACACGTTTAAGAAAGGTCACCGCGCCCTTGCCGTCGACAATGCGGTGGTCGTAGCTCAGCGCAACGTACATCATCGGGCGGATTACGATCTCGTCGTCCACAACCACCGGCCGCTTTTCAATTTTGTGCATTCCCAGAATACCGCTCTGGGGCGTATTGAGGATCGGGGTACTAAGCAGGGAACCGTAAACACCGCCGTTGCTCACCGTGAACGTGCCCCCTTCCAGGTCCGCCAGTTCCAGGCGGTTATCCTTGATCTTGCCCACATAGTCCACGATCGCCTGTTCGACCTGGGCGAAATTCATCCGCTCGGCATGGCGGATCACGGGCACCACCAACCCTTTTTTCGCCCCAATGGCCACCCCGATGTGCTGATAGTGGTGGTAGATAATTTCATCCCCTTCCAAAAAGGCATTGATTTCCGGAATCTCCTTTAAAGATTCCACACAGGCCTTTATGAAAAAGGACATAAATCCCAGGGAGACACCGTGCCGATCGGCAAAGGTCTGTTTATATCGCGCCCGCATCGCCATCGCCCCGCTCATGTCGATTTCATTGAAGGTCGTCAGCATGGCAGTCTTCTGCCGCGATTCCAGCAGCCGCTCAGCGATCCGCTTACGGATGGGGGTCATGGGTTTGCGGACCTCCAGCGGCTGGCCCTCTTCGGGCAGGCATTCCTGCGCACCAGGCGCGGGCAAGTCCTCCGGGATTCCGGCCGGAGCCTTCTCCAGATATAGCAGCACATCGCCTTTGCTGATGCGTCCGCCGGGCCCGGTGCCGGTTATTTGCGCCACATCCAGATTCTTTTCCCGAATGAGCCGCCTGACCGAGGGCGCCAGGTTCCCGCTTTCGGCCGGCAGAGCCGCAAGCGCGGCGGCGGGTGCGGCCGGTTCCGGCTCAGGTTCAGGTGCCACTGTAGGTTCCGGCGCAGCAGCGGGTTCAGGCGGTGCTGGCGGTTCATCCACCGCGCCTTCTACCGGTGTGATCGTCCCGACCACCGCACCAATTGCCACAGTTTCACCCTCAGGCACCGTGATAGCGACAATCCCCCGAACTTCGGCGACCACTTCAAGGGTTACCTTGTCTGTCTCGATGACCAGCAGAGGTTCGTCAACCTCGACCAAATCGCCATCCTGTTTGAACCACTCGGCCAGGACTGCCTCCTGCACCGATTCACCCACACTGGGTATGATGATGTCCATAATAAGGCTCCCAGATTGTACTTACACTCAGGTTAAAGTTTGATATCATCTACTTTAGAAGCAATCTCAAAAACGGCTTTTGGTTCAAGGTGCGGCGGGCGCTACATTCAAACCGGAGGAATACTATAAAGTATTTCGAGGATTTGGTCCGCCCTACAATTAGCAGCATTCCTTACGGAGGCGATTTGCTCGCCAATTTAACGCCCAACGCCGAGATTGGGCCAACAGACTTTTTTGAAATAGCTTCTAATCTTCTATGGCCCCCACGGCTTCATCCAGAACCGCCGCCTGTTCGCGTTTGTAAATGGCCGGAAACCCGGTGGCCGGACTGGACGCTGCCTTGCGGCCGATATACGCCGGTCGGCGCCCGGCGGCGGCTTCTATATGCGGGGCGACAAACCACCAGGCGCCCATGTTTTCAGGTTCCTCCTGGACCCACACCAGACGACTCTTTTTCCCGAACCCGGCCAGCGCTTTTTCCAGCTGCGCGGCGGGAAAAGGATAGATCTGTTCCAGGCGAATCAGCAGCGTGTCTTTCAAGGCCAGCTGTGAACGTCGTTCCAGCAATTGGTAATAAAGCTTTCCGCTGCAGAGCAGCACCCTTTTCACAGCGCTCTGCCCGGCATCATCTACCAGCAGCGGTTTAAAAGACCCCGTAGTAAAATCCCGAGTGTTCGACACCGCCAGCGGGTGCCGTAGCAGGCTCTTGGGCGTCAGGACCACCAGGGGCAGTCGGTGGCGGGCCAAGACCTGCCGCCGCAGCAGGTGGAAGTACTGGGCCGGTGTGGTTGGATTGCAGACCTGCATGTTGTCATCGGCGCACAGCTGTAAAAACCGCTCCGGGCGAGCGCTGGAGTGCTCCGGCCCCATTCCCTCCATGCCGTGCGGAAGCAGCAGAACCAGCCCGGAAAGCCGTTGCCATTTGGACTGGCCGCTGGATATAAACAGATCGATTACCGCCTGGGCGGTATTCGCAAAATCACCGAACTGGGCTTCCCACATGACCAGGCCCTCGGGACGCACCATGGCATATCCATATTCAAAGCCAAGCACCCCATATTCAGACAAATGACTGTTATAGACGTCAAATCGACCCTGGTCAGCGGCCAGGTGGTTGAGGGGAATGTGGCCAACCCCGGTTTTGCCGTCAAACAGGACGCAATGCCGCTGGCTAAACGTGCCCCGGCGCACATCCTGCCCGCTGAGCCTGATCGGGAGCCCCTCCTTGAGAATCGATGCAAATGCCAGGCTCTCGGCGTTGGCCCAGTCTATGCCCTTGCCGGTTTTGACCGCCGCCGCCCGCTTTTCCAAGCCCCGCTTGACCTTACGGTTTATGGAAAACCCTTCCGGAACCCGGAGCAGGTCTTCCGCCAGGGAAACCAGTTCCTTTTGGGGCACACTGGTAGCCGGATGCCGAAAGGAAAACCGACCGTGGTAGCCGTCCAAGTTTTCAAAGAAGCGGTCCTCGGGAAAGGCACATGTGCTGTCTTTTATCTCTGCATAGTCCTCATCCAGTCTCTGGGCCAGCTGATCTTCAATCGCGGCGATGTCTTTGGCGGTCATTGAATTATCCGCCTCCAGGGTTTCCAGGTAGACTTTGTCCAGGGACGGCCGGGTCTTGATGCGTTCATACATCAGCGGCTGAGTGAAATAGGGATCGTCGCCTTCATTGTGACCAAAACGGCGGTAGCAGACCAGATCGACCACCACATCCTTGCCGAAGGTCCGCCGGTAGGCCTCGGCCAACCGGGCCACATGGACTACCGCTTCCGGGTTTTCGCCATGCACATGGAAAATGGGCACCATCAGCATCTTGGCTACGTCGGTGGAATAGCGGGTGGAACGCGCATCTTCCGGCAGGGTGGTATAGCCGATCTGGTTGTTGATAATCACATGAATTGTGCCACCGGTGCGATATCCGGCCAGGGCGGACATGTTGAGGGTTTCCGCCACTACGCCCTGACCGGCAAACGCCGCGTCCCCGTGGAGGCAAACCGGTAAAATCCGGCTGAAACCTGCCATGGGGTCTTCCGATTCCAACTCCTGGCGGGCACGGGCAATCCCCTGGACCACCGGGTCGACTGCTTCCAGATGACTGGGGTTATTCACCAGGTACATGCGCAAAGGGTGGCCGGTGGCGGTCGTAATATCCGCCAGGTACCCATTGTGATATTTAACGTCGCCGGCCCCCATCAACTGATCCGGATCATAGCAACTCTCGAATTCGGCGAATATCTCCGCAAAAGGTCTGCCCAGAACATTGGTCTGTACATTGAGCCGCCCGCGGTGGGCCATGCCAAGGATGATTTGGGCCACGCCGTTTTCAGCCGCCCTCTCCACTAAAAAATGTAAGAATGGTATCAGGGCGTCGCCACCTTCCAACGAAAAGCGGGTTACACCGGCATATTTTTTGTTGAGGAACCCTTCGAACCGGGTCGATTGTATCAGCTTTTCCAGAATACTGCGTTTTTCATCCGGGCTGAAGGCCGTACGGTTCCGAGCCGGCTCCATGTGTTCCTGCAGCCAACGTTGCTCCGCCGGATCCTGCAGGTGCATGTACTCAACGCCGATCGAGCGACAATACGTCTCTTTCAAGGCCTGGACAATATCCTTTAGGGTGGCATCGCTCTTAAACAGGGTTTCCGGGGCAATATAGCGGTTATTCAATTCATCCAGGGAGAGGCCGAATACTTGCAGTTCGAGCAGGGGGTGATCGGTCGGGCAGGCACTCAACGGATCCATGCAGGCCAGCAGGTGGCCGATATCCCGATAGCGGTAGATCAGGGCCGACACTTCGGCCTGATTGGCGGCCTGGCCCCTGACCGGTTCCCCGGGACCTCCCAGGGTGCCCGCATAGGCGATCTCGAATCCCTTGAAAAAGTGCTGCCAATCAGGGGAAACGGATGTCGGGTCCGCCTTCCAGCGTTCATATTGGGTGTCGTAGTAGTCGATATTCAAGGTTTCGTCTTGTTTCATCCTGATGCCCTTTTTAACCTCTGGGCGGCATTCTTAAAATAGCCGGGTAATGTGCGCCGCGCTCCGGACTGAGCGGTGTTCCCAGTGGTATAAAATCTGAAAGGAATTGAGCCGTGAAACCCGTAAAGGCTACGGTTACGATATGCGTGCCTTGAACATAGCGGTATCATGTCGGGTTGTAAAGCCTTAAATATATTTAGGATCAGTGCGTCCAGGACGGTAGGACGCCGATTTAATCTTCACCGGGCCAGGGTTGGGTACGGTCCTCGATGTGATAGCAGAACCGGTCCCACTCGAACTCACGGTGACTGATGGGACATTTGAGGGTAACTTTGCGCGCCGACATACCGATCACTTCCCAATCACCCTTGCGGGGGCCGTCGGCAATGTTGATCTTCTGGCCGACTGAAAAGGGATAGGGACTGAAAATTGTGACTTTCGATGGTTCCATACCTTCTCCTGATGATATCGTGATTAACACAATACGATGGTTCGGTCAGTTGTTAGCTTTTAGCTGTTAGCCATTTTATAATCGGGGTGTTGCCCATATCCCCTTTGACCTGCCTGGTCTAACTCCAATTCCATCCAGGGTACTGTTATGGCTTGCTAACCGCTAATTACCAGCAGCTAACCGCCTTTTGAGGAAACCACTTGACTCAATACTCACAAAGCAACTGCCGCAGCCGCTCGCTAAGAAACATAATCGATTCAATATCCAGGTGTTCGGTCACCGTTTCATCAAACAGCAGTTTGGCCATTGGTTCGAAACCTTCTTCAGGGTCTTCGTCCCAGAACATCAGGGTCACCGGAACCCGGGGCAGGGGTTGAAATTGAAAATTCAGGCCGGACGATTCCCGCTCGTCGGTATGTTCCACCCCGCCGAAAGCAGCAGCGGCAGTCTTTAAATTGTCTGTTTGGCCCCGGAACCTCTGTATCAAAGGTGTCTCAACGTGTTCTATCATTGATTTAATCTTTGAGACAGTGTTGGGGAATTCCACCAACCCCTTCCACTTGCCAACCGGCACTCGCGTGCCGCCCTGGGCCAGGTGGTTATAAAGAAAGACCTGTTCCCAGCGGGTGAGGTCGGCATTATCTGTTCTGACGATCTGACCGTCCCCGATAAGTACGGAAGATGTAAAATAGGGCAGTTCCAGAAACGTGAGGTTGTCACGCTCTACCAGGCGGCCGCCAATGCGGGCGGGCAGGTCCGGCAAGTCCATGGACGCCGCTTTCTGGCGGGCCCACTGGAGGGCATCGGCAGCCATGTCCCGCTTGGTCCAGCGCCCCTCCCGGTACTGTTCGGCGAGTTCTGCTCTGCTTTGTTCCAGCAGGTCGGCCGCGATATGGGGACACAGGCCGAGATCGAGCTTTTCAGAGACCACCTGACTTGCAAAGGCCAGGCAGGTGGTGAATCCGCAGTCGCCGCAATTGGTCTTCGGCAGGACATCGCGATACAGATCCACGACGGAAAGGGCCATGGCTACCAGACCTCCGGGTAGCCGATATCCACGAACGCCGCTTCCATCTTGCGTTTGTGGCCGCGCTCCATGGTTGCCAGATCTTCAAAGACCCGCTTTTTTTCGGGGTCATCACAAGCATCCGCCATCTGCTGGTACATCTGCATAGCCTCTTCTTCATTTTTCATGGCCAGGGCGATGGCATCGGCCGGTTTCATCTGGAAGGACAGTTCGGGTTTGTCCACCGTTTCCGACACCTTGAAATCCACCGATTCCTTGAAGTACTGCTGGATGCGCTCACTGTTCAGTATCTTTTCCAGGATCCGTTTGTGACCGCGCTCGTCTTCGGACAGTTCCGCAAACATCTTCTTCAGGTATGGATCTTCAACCTTGTCCGACGCCTCCTGGTAAAAAATGCTGGCGGCCACCTCTTCACCGATGGCCATTTCGACGATTTTCTTATATTCCTGCAGGTCCATGAGTCCCCCTTTTGAGAAGTTATCCGGGTTAACGCGTGTTGGCCCAAAAAAATCGGCCAGTATTGTGGTAAGATTTGCTTCAAAGACTGCAATCTCCATGCCACTTTACCGATGCGCACCGGGCGTCTGCAATTGTCATGGGGAATTGGATCTGCTATGATCGCCCACAAATGGGAAATGCCCCCAAAAGAAATTAAAACCTCACAATCCAAAGAGAGGCCCCCATGCGCTGGAAGCAATTTTTCACCCCTGTAAAATCCGTAGACTCTGCAAAGGCCAAAGATATGATGGCCAACACCGGTACCGGCGACATGCTGATTCTGGACGTGCGTCAACCCAGTGAGTACAGTGCCGGTCACCTCCCCGGGGCCACCTTGATTCCCCTGCCCGAGTTGACCGACCGACTGGACGAGTTGGACCGCGATCAATCGCTGATGGTCTATTGAGCGGTGGGTGGCCGCAGCCGGGTTGCTGCGCAGTTGCTTGCCGGTCAGGGATTCAAAAATATCTACAACCTTGCCGGGGGAATCAAAGCTTTCGATGGCGCGACGGCGATCGGTTCACCAGACTTGGGCCTGGCCCTGTTCGCGGGGCGTGATTCCGGGCCGGAAGCACTCCTGGTGGCATTCGGCCTGGAAACCGGCCTGAAGGATTTTTATGCCACCCGGGAGGCGGCCGCCGAAATTCCGGAGGTAAAGGCCCTGTTTGCCAAACTGGGCAGTATCGAAGTGAAACACCAGGCAAGAATTGCAACCGAGTACAATCGGCTGACCGGCAAGAATGAGAGCCAGGCGGACCTGGAAGCGCTGACCGCGGGCAGTGCCATGGAGGGTGGACTGACCACCGAGGAATATATGCAACTGTTCAATCCCGACCTCGAATCCCTGGTCGACATAGCGTCCATCGCCATGTCCATAGAGGGTCAGGCCCTGGATCTCTATATGCGGGCGGCGGACGCCAGCAGTGATCCAGACGGTCGCCGCATGCTGTTAGAGATGGCCGATGAAGAAAAAAACCATCTGGCGCTGCTGGGTGATCTGGTAGACAACCTGAATCGTTGAGGATGCCATGCCGAAAAAACTGGTATTGATAGGGGCCGGCCATGCCCACATGGTCACCCTGCAGAACCTGCACCATTTCGTGGAACGCGGTCATGCGGTAACGGTTATCGGTCCTTCGGAGCACCACTACTATTCCGGGATGGGCCCGGGCATGCTCGGTAAAACCTACCGTCCGGAGGATATCCGGTTTGCCGTTGCAAAAATGACCACCGCCCGGGGCGGGACGTTTGTAAAAGGCAAAGCCCGTCGCCTGGACCTGGTTCAAAAGCGGGTTCAACTGGAAGACGGGCAGGAGATACCCTATGACATCGTATCCTGCAACGCGGGCAGCTACGTGCCCGGACTGGAAGGGCTGGCTGAGTCGGCCGACATCTTTGCGGTGAAACCCATCGAAAGGCTGCAGCAGGCCCAGAAAAAAATCATTGCGCTGGGCGAAAGCGGGAACGGTCGGATTGCCATCGTGGGCGGCGGTGCTTCGGCGATCGAAGTGGCCGGCAACATCATAGCCTTGCTGGCGACACACGGTCTCAAAGGCGTAGCCGTGCAAGTCTTCGCCGGCCGGGGTCTGATGTCCCGCTTTCCGGCCTGGATCGGTCGCCATGCGGAGAAATACCTGCTGGCCCGCGGGGTGTCTATCCAAAAAGGCAGTTACGTCACCGGCATGACGGATGGTAATATCACATTGGAGTCCGGTGAATCCCATCCGGCCGACCTTATCTTCCTCGCCCGGGGCGTCATACCCTCGCGCATATTTTCCGATTCCAACCTGCCTGTCGGCCCGGATGGCGGCCTGCTGGTCAACCGTTACCTCCAATGCCCGGACTACCCGGAGATATTCGGTGGCGGGGATTGCATCTATTTTCAAGACCAACCCCTGGATAAAGTCGGGGTCTACGCCGTGCGCCAGAATCCAGTGCTCTATAACAACCTGCTTGCCGCTCTGGACGGTGATGCGCTGCACCCCTTCGATCCGGGCGGCAACTATCTGCTGATTTTCAACCTGGGCAATGGAACCGGCATTCTCAGCAAAGGCATCTGGCGCCTGACCGGCAAACTGGCCTTCAAAATCAAAGACTACATCGACCGAAAATTCATGCGCGAATTTCAGGAGTAAAGGCCTCAATCTAGTCCTGAAGCCGGGGCACCCCGACAGCCGCAGAGGGTGCTATCCGTATTTTACCAGACTGCCGAAACTCCAGGGTAGCAGCAGGCATGAGGATTTGACATTTGCAAGAATCAGACGATCAAAGTACTGGTGCAAAGACCGGGCGGCGCTGGCTGTTTAAACAAGTAATGCCGGCCAAGGGTTGGATCGGGCTGTCCGTCGGGTTGGGTCTGGCAAGTGGGCTGCTGCTTGTTGCACAGGCCGGATTTCTAGCCCGCATTATCCACGGTGCGGTGATCAACGGGAAGAATCGGGAAGCACTCTGGCCTTTTTTTGGAGCGCTTGTCGGCATTTACTTGGTCAGAGCACTCCTCGGCTGGGGCCGTGAGGTTTCCGGCTTCGAAGCGAGTGCCAAAATACGCCGGATGGTCCGGGCGACCCTCATGGCCCACATCACCCGGCTCGGCCCGGCCTATGTGGCCGGCCGGAACACCGGTGCCCTGGCCAGCACCGTTATGGAACAGGTGGAGGGATTACACGGCTTTTATGCCCACTATCTTCCGCAAATGGCCTTGGCAATAATGATCCCCGCCGCCATTTTGACCTTTGTCTTTCCAGTCAGCTGGGCGGCCGGCGGCCTTTTGATGGTCACCGCCCCGTTGATTCCTTTCTTCATGATACTGGTGGGCATGGGGGCGGAAAGTGTCAGTCAGCGTCATTTTCAGGCGCTATCAAGAATGAGCGCTCATTTTCTGGACATTTTGCAGGGGCTGCCCACCCTCAAATTGTTCGACAAAAGCCGTGGTGAAGAAAAGACCGTTGCCCAGGTGTCACGCAACTATCGAAAACGGACGATGAGCGTGCTGCGCATTGCGTTTTTATCTTCCGCAGTCCTGGAGTTTTTCAGCGCGATCGCCATTGCCATGGTCGCGGTATATCTGGGCATGACGTATCTGGGCTACTATAACTTCGGGACCTGGGGACTGCCTTTGACCCTCTCCGGGGGGATTTTCATCCTGCTGTTGGCCCCTGAATTCTATCTCCCCTTCAGGGATCTGGGCACCCATTACCACGCCCGGGCTGAGGCCGTCGGCGCCGCGCAGGAAATCCTTAAGGTGCTAGCTGTGCCGGTGCCGGCCAGCCCCGACAGGCCGGTGGGGCTTGAGCCATCTGGCGGTGTCGAACTCGGTTTTAAGGATGTGCACCTGGCTTACGATGGGGGCAAGCGGCCTGCGTTGAACGGCATCAGCTTCATAATCAACGCTGGGGAAAAACTTGCCTTGGTTGGTGAGAGCGGATCCGGAAAGACCACGGTGCTCGATCTGCTGCTCGGGTTTCTTAAGCCGGACCGAGGACAGATAACGGCCAACGGGATATCCACAGACCACCTTGACTCAGCAAACCGGCGCCGATTCATTTCCTGGATCGGTCAGGAACCCACCCTCTTTTACGGAAGCATCCGAGACAACATTCGCATGGGACGGCCTGAGGCCTCAACGGAGGCTGTGGTTGACGCTGCCCGTTCAGCGAGAGTGTTGGAATTCACCCAACCGCTTTCGCAGGGCTTGGATACGATCATTGGAGAAAGCGGGTACGGCCTGTCCAGGGGGCAAGCACAGCGGATTGCACTGGCACGGGCTTTTCTTAAAAAAGCGCCGGTCCTGCTGCTGGACGAACCCACCGCCGGTTTGGATGTGGAAAATGAAGGCTTGGTTCTGAAGGCATTGGACAGATTGTCTGCCGGCCGAACCGTACTGACCGTGACCCATCGCATGGCGGACGTGGAAAAGGCCGATCGGATTCTGGTCATGTCCGGGGGCAGAATCGTGGAACAGGGGACCTTTGCTGCCTTGAGCGCGGCCGGGGGGGAGTTCCACCGGTTGGCGAGCCGGCTACACGGGGAGGATGGGCATGCGTAACCGATCCCAAGAACTCGGACCGCTGGTCCACCTGTTCAAATCCCACAGTAGAAGGATGCTGGTGGGTATCCTCCTGGGGCTGGTTGCCATTGGTTCGGCGGTGGGGTTGTTGTCTTTGGCCGGATGGTTTCTAACAGCCACGGCCATTGCCGCACTGTCAGCAGCCGGCACCTGGAATTTCAATTTCTTTTTGCCGAGTATCGGGGTGCGTCTATTTGCCTTTACCCGAACCCTGGCACGGTACGGCGAGCGGATTGTCAACCACGATACCACATTCAAAATACTTGAGAGCCTGCGGGTGTGGCTCTACCGTCATATTGAACCGCTGGCGCCGGCCGGCCTGTCCCGATACCGCAGCGGCGATGTCCTCAACCGACTGGTGGAAGACATCGATACACTGGACAACCTCTTTGTGCGGGTCTTGTCTCCTTCCGCCGCCGCCTTGGCTATGTCCGGCCTGCTTTTCGTTTTTCTATGGCTGTTCGATCCGGGCATCGCTGTTTCCGCTTTGGTTTTTTTGGCGGTTGCCGGCTGCATGGTACCGTTTGCCGCCGCTTCATTCGGTGCGCAGACGGGACGCAGACTCGCTCGGCAAAACGCCATGCTGAGGGTGCGCACTTTAGAGGCCCTCCAAGGGATGCCGGAACTGTTGGTGTACGGCGCGCAGGCGCGGCACCTGGAAGCAATCCAAGAGGATAGTGACAGCCTCATGGCATCCCAGCGCCGCATGAGCCACATCACAGGATTTACCACCGCGTTGATTACCCTCATATCCGGGCTGGCCGTCACTTTCGTCCTGTATCTCGGTGTGGACCGCATCGATATGGCCGCTGAGTATGGCGGTGCCGTTCTCACCCTCGTAACCCTGGCTGTCATGGCTTCGTATGAGGCTGTCTGGCCGTTGCCTACGGCCTTTCAATTCCTGGGTAGAACCCGTGAAGCCGGCCGCCGTCTGATGGAAATCGTGACATCGGAGCCGGCTGTCCGCTACCCGGAAAGGTCCGGATCCCTTCCCGAACGATACGGCTTGACATTTGAAAATGTCAGCTTTCGTTATGTTGAAAATGCCCCCGCAGCCCTGGACAACCTGAGTTTTCAGGTCGCGGCAGGCAGCCGGGTGGCCGTATTGGGGACGACCGGTTCGGGTAAAACCACGCTCGTGAATCTGCTCGTGAGATTTTGGCAGCCGACCTCCGGCCGCATATGCATCGATGGTGTGGACATATCCACACTGAGTGCCACAGACCTGCGCCGGAGTGTATCCGTTGTGTCCCAGCAGGCCCACATTTTCAGCACCAGCCTGCGGGACAACCTACTCATGGCCCGGGCCGACGCAACGGAGAACGAACTGCGGGAAGCACTGGCGGCAGCGCAACTGCAATCATTCGTGGACAGCCTGCCGGACGGCCTGGACACCTGGGTCGGAGAGGCAGGTAAAAGGCTTTCCGGCGGGCAGGCCCGGCGCTTGGCGGTTGCCCGGGCCTTTGTTCACGATGCACCGATCTGGGTATTGGATGAACCCACCGAAGGGTTGGACCGGGTGACGGAACGGCGGTTGATGCAGGCCATAATGGAACGGACAGCGGGGAAAACCGTGGTTTTGATCACCCATCGCATGCTCGACATCCACCGCATGGATGAATCCATCCTGATGGACAACGGCCGCATCGTCGCCCAAGGTCGCCATGCCACCCTCCTCCCAGGCAACCCGAGATACCGACGCTTCTGGGGCTACCCGCCAACGGAACTGCCTCCCGGCGGCCATAGTACGCAAACACCCTCCAGTAATACGTAACGAATCCTTGCCCAAGCCGGCTGTGTCGTAATCGCCCAAATAGCGCCGTTAGCAATATCGTCATCCCGGATCGATGTCCGGGACAGGCTTTTTTGATCCGGGATCCAGTGTCATTAACGTCACATAGAGTTCTGGATGCCGGATCGAGTCCGGCATGACGGAGAAGAGTGGACGGTTGTCTGAATTACGACACAGCCTCAAAGGGCCAGGCTTCGGATTGCCCTGGAGGGGACGCGCACCCAGAAAACGCGTTCGGTGCAGGGTTGGATGCAGACTGTTAGACTGTAGGTGTTTAGGCTGTAGGAAGATCTCGGGGAAAGCTTTTAGCAGTTAGCGTTTAGCGCTTAGCGATCGGTTTTTGCATTTCAGCTAAAAGCCAATGGCTGATAGCTAACGGCCTCACCCATGATGCCCAATCATGGGGAGGAACTTTCTAGTAGTCTTCAGCCTTCTGCCTAAACACCTTGGGACCCTCACCCCGGCAAAGCCAATTATCTCTGATTTCGCTATAAGGATCGGGTTCTGAAGGACTGAATAAAAGCGAAAAAAACCCTTGACAGACGAACGGTCAGGCTATATTGGACAAAAACCATCTTATTTATCGTGTTTAGTGTGGGAGATACATGCGTTTAACAAGAGCCGGTGAATATGCAGTGCGCTGCGCCCTCTACCTTGCTTATCAAGGCGAGGGGGTGACCACCAGCCGTAAAGAAATCGCGCGGGTCATGGACATCCCGGATCAATTCCTCAGCAAAATTGCCCCGCAGTTGGCCAAAGCCCACATTATCGAAATCATTCAGGGGGCCAAGGGCGGCTACCGGTTGATTATTTCCCCGGACAAGCTGACCATGCTTGAAGTGGTGGAAGCTGTTATCGGCGAGATTTTTCTGAACGACTGCGTCCTGCGACCCGAATCGTGTCAGCGGGCCCCGGCCTGCTCGGCACACCAGGTCTGGGATAAAGCCAGGAACCAGCTCCGCGACACACTCAGGCAGACAAGTTTCAAACAAATGCTCGCAGATGAAACCTGCAGCACGGACGAACTGAAAACGCCGCGCTAAGGACTGGTGCGGCCATAATTTTAGGGTGAAAAGAAATTTTAATGTATATCGTTCCGCAATACGAAGCGAATAAATTATAGTTACGGAGGGAAATTTATGGATGCGTTACTTTTATCGAGGATCCAGTTTGCAGCCACCACCATGTTCCATTTCCTGTTTGTCCCTTTGACCCTGGGACTCTCGTTTATAATGGCATACATGGAGACCAAATATGTCAAAACAGGTGACGAGACGTACCTGAAGATGACCAAATTTTGGGGCCGACTGTTTCTCATCAACTTTGCCGTTGGCGTGGTCACCGGCATCACCCTCGAGTTTCAGTTTGGCACCAACTGGTCTCTTTACTCCGCCTATGTTGGGGATATTTTTGGTTCCCTGTTGGCAATTGAAGCAACCGCCACATTTTTCCTGGAATCCACGTTCATCGGTATTTGGATTTTCGGGTGGAAAAAGCTATCGAAAAAGGCGCACGCCGCCGTGATGTGGCTGGTGTTTCTGGGCTCCAACCTTTCGGCCGTATGGATATTGATCGCCAATGCTTGGATGCAGAGTCCCGTCGGCTTCACCATGCGCGACGGCCGCGCGGAGCTGGTTGATTTTTTTGCAGTCATCACCCAAAAATTTGCCATTGTGAAATTCATCCACACAGCCAGCGCCGCCTACACCCTGGCGGCTTTCTTCGTCATGGGTGTCAGCGCCTACCATCTGCTCAAGAAAAAACATATTGAATTTTTTACCCGTTCGTTTCGCATCGCCCTGGGTTTCGCCATCGTATTTTCTTTCACTGTTTTCATCCTGGGGGACTTGAACGGCGTGGTGGTCGGTGAAAAACAACCGACCAAACTGGCGGCCATGGAGTCTCTCTGGGAAACCCAGAGAAAAGCGCCGGTTTATCTTTTTGCCTGGCCGGACCCGGAAAACGAACGCAATGCCGTTGAAATCGGGGCCATCCCCGGTCTTCTCAGCTTTCTGATCTTTCACGACATCAATGCAGAGGTCCGCGGTCTCAATGACTTCCCCAGGGACGAACGCCCACCAGTCCTGCTGACATCCTTTGCCTTCAAGGGCATGGTGGGCATCGGGGTGCTATTGATCCTGTTGCCCATAATCGGCTGGATAAAACGGAAAAACCTGCTTGAAAACCCACTGTATCTGAAGATCATGATGTACGCCATTCCATTGCCTTACCTTGCGATTCAGCTCGGTTGGATCGTGACTGAATTCGGTCGCCAACCCTGGATTGTCTACGGCCTGATGAAGACTGCGGATGCGGTCTCACCCGTGCCAACCCATCAGGTGTTTATTTCCCTGGGCGGTTTTATTCTGGTCTACAGCATTCTGGGCCTGGCAGGGTTCGCCCTTATTGCCAAATACGCCAAACAGGGACCGGATATGGACAGTGAAGATGACGCCGATGATGCCGCCGCCAGTGATGGCGACGTGCAACCGGCCGTGTCCTGAGTCGCCACAGCGACCAGCCAAGACGTAAGTTAACAACAAAATTAATATCCATGAAATATTAGGAGAAAAAAAATGGCTTTGCAAACGACATGGTTTTTCCTCTGGGGACTGATTTGGGCGCTCTTTTTCACTACCGGCGGGTACGACCTCGGTATCGGCAGTCTTTACCCATTCCTGGGCAAAACCGAGCAGGACAAACGGATGATGATCAATGCCAAAGGCCCCTTGTGGGACGGTAACCAGGTGTGGCTACTCACCGCGGGTGGGGTAACATTTGCCGCGTTCCCCCAGGTGTACGCCACGATGTTTTCCTCCCTGTATGCGGCCTTGATGTTGATCCTTTTCGCACTGATCATTCGTGGGGTCTCCTTTGAGTTTCGTCATCAACTCGACGACCCCCGCTGGACCAAGGTCTGGGACACGTGTATCTTCGTCGGCAGCATCGCGCCGGCTATTCTTTTCGGTGTGGCCTTCGCCAACATTTTTCAGGGCATCCCCTTCGACGGACGGGGCATTTACCAGGGCACGCTGTTTACCCTGCTGAATCCTTACGGCCTGCTGGGCGGCGTACTGTTCCTGCTGCTGTTCATGCAGCACGGCGCATTGTGGCTGGCCATCAGAACGACCGGCGATCTGCAAGAACGGGCCATCGGCACCGCCAAGACCCTGTGGCCGGTGTTGCTGGCGGTTGCCGTGATTTTCCTGATAGCCAGCTGGTTTGCCACCAACCTGTATGAAAATTACCTGGCCAATCCGGCCTTTTTCCTGGTCATTGTTCTGGCGGTGGTCGGGCTCCTCGGGGCCAGGGTCTTTATGGCCAAGCAGGCCTGGTTCAAAGCCTGGTTCGCTTCGGCATTGACCATCATCGGCTGCACATTTTTTGGCGTGGTCGGGTTGTTCCCGAGCCTGTTTCCATCGAGTATCAACCCGCGGTTCGATTTGACCGCGTTCAATGCCTCGTCCAGCCCGCTGACCCTTAAAATCATGTTGACGGTGGTCATCATCTTCGTACCCATTGTGCTGGCCTATCAGATCTGGGCTTACAATCTGTTCAAAACCAAGGTGACCGAAGAAGACATGATCTACTAACATTTCTTTAAAAACCAGTCTGTATGGGGTGAAATCTATTTCCCGAGTTCAATAAGTAAGTGCAACACTTTCAGGTTTTAAGGCATTTGCGGTATGTTTTCGATATTATGCCTAAAACCTATAAACATCTGAGTCCAGAAGAGCGAGATATCCTCGC
>Ga0126334_10000026_pt1 | contig 62077 bp, 61 predicted proteins | sample InaspJWI49metaG_FD_94491 | JGI IMG/M metagenome (GOLD analysis project Ga0126334, IMG submission 94491) | Marine gutless worms symbiont microbial communities from Oahu, Hawaii - Inanidrilus sp. 2 OAHU.JWI-49 metaG | ecosystem: Host-associated > Annelida > Digestive system > Unclassified...
ACATCAATTGAAAAAGATCGAAAAATGGCTTAACAATCGCCCTAAAAAGTGTCTAAATTTTAAAACACCGGCCGAAGCCTTTAAAGCCGAGTGTTGCACTTAAACGTTGAATGCAGGTTTCGAGTTTGGCGCTTCGTATTTCGTATTTTCAAAGCTGATCTTTGAGGTGGAAAGACAATATGCAAACACCCATCGATTCGGACATCGTTAAAAAATTCATTGCTGCCTCCGGTCTGAAGTCCGTGGGTCTGGCCTCCATCCGGGAGCTTAATCGGCTGGTAACCAACATCGAGATAGCCAGCGGCATTGCATTCATTCGCATGGAAATGGGCATCCCGGGTTTCGATCCGCCGGAAATTGCCGTGGAAGGCGAAATCGAAGCGTTGCAAAAGGGGGTCGGTTCCAAATACCCGCCCTTTGACGGTATTCCGGAGCTCAAAACCGGTATTGTCTCCTTTGTGAAGAATTTTCTGAATATCGACGTCGCTCCGGAAGGCTGCCTGCCCACGGTGGGCGCCATGCAGGGTTGTTATCTGGCCATGATGGTGGCCGGGCGGCGCTTTAAAGGCCGTAATAAGATCCTGTTTATCGATCCCGGTTTTCCGGTCAATAAAATTCAGGCCCGGGTCCTCGGCCTGCCCTACGCAAGTTTTGACGTGTATGACTTCAGAGGTCCTCGCCTCGAAGACAAGCTACGGTCCTACCTGGAGCAAGGCGACATCGGGGCCATCCTCTACTCCAACCCCAACAACCCGTCCTGGATCTGCTTCACGGACAAGGAACTGGAAATCATCGGGCGGCTGTGTACACAATATGATGCTATCGCTCTGGAAGACCTGGCCTATTTCGGCATGGATTTTCGGAAAGACTATTCCCAGCCCGGCCGGCCGCCCTATATCCCCTCGGTGGCCAATTTCACTGCAAACTATATTTTATTGATCTCCAGTTCAAAATCGTTCAGCCTGGCCGGTCAGCGCATCGGGCTAACCGCCATATCACCGGTGCTGTTCAATTCCAAGGGCGACAACCTGGAAACCTGGTTCGGCAGCAATCGCTTTGGCTACGCCTATATTTTCGGCGGCATGTACGCCCTCAGCGCCGGGGTATGCCACAGTGCCCAACACGGCTTGGCCCGCCTGCTCGCAGCAGTGAACAGCGGACAGTATAACTTTGTGGACGCCGTAAAAGAGTATGGCGAGAGGGCCAGGGAGATGAAAAAGCTGTTTACCGACAACGGGTTCAAGCTTGTCTACGATATGGATGAAGACGAACCCCTGGCCGATGGGTTTTACTTTACCGTGGCCTACCCCGGCTTCACCGGCGAAGCCCTCGTGGAAGAACTGCTCTACTACGGCATCAGTGCCATATCCCTGGCTACCACCGGCAGCAAGCGACTGGAAGGCATTCGGGCCTGCGTTTCACTTACCGGTAAAGCGCGTTTCCCGGAATTGGAATCCCGGCTGCAGTCCTTCAGCCGGAATCACAGCATTTAAGGGCTTTGCTGGGCAGGGGGTATATAGATCTCGGGGCGTTAGATTCTGTGCAGGTCCGTGATGGATGGTTACAGGCTTATCCGTCAAGTGCCTCCCGCACGGCCAGGGCAATCTTTTCGAGTGTATAGGGTTTTTTGATGTAGGCGCCCGCACCAATCCGCTGGGCTTCGCGTACACGCTTAGATTCCGAGTAGCCACTGGCAATAACCGCCTTTTGCTGAGGGCGATGTTCCAGAATACGGCGATATGTTTCGCAGCCATCTATCCCTGGATCCATGATCATGTCCAAGACGACGATGTCCGCCTCATTTTCCTTCAAGTAGTCAAGCGCTGCTTCACCCGATGGCACGGCCGTTACAGAATATCCCAACTTGCCGAGCATCGCGTTGGCAATCTCACGTTGCTCAGCCAAATCGTCAACCACTAAAACCCTTTCGGTACCATGCAAACTTTCAAAAAGGACCGGACTTTCAGTTAACATGGCAGGTTGCCGGTTAGCCGGCAGATAAAGCGTAAAAGTTGTTCCGTAGCCCTCTTTGCTTTCAACATCGATATAGCCGTCTGCATCCTTTATCGTGGACCAGACGACTGTCATACCCAGACCGGTCCCGCTGCGCCCCAATTGTTTTTTTGTGTAGAACGGCTCGAAAATCCTTTCGAGATCTTGCTCTGCTATACCAACGCCACTGTCATACACCTGGATGGTGATATAATCCCCGGCGGCAATCGGTTCATGCCGGTTTAGCGGCTGGTCCAGTGATCGATTCCTGGTCTTGATAGCCACCTCCCCATTCACCAGCAGGGCCTCGGCAGCATTGGAGGTCAGGTTCATAACCGCTTTTAATAAGTGAACCGGCGATACAAGAACATTCAGGAGATCGGCCGTCAAATCAACAGTGAAACGCACGTGTGGATGTTGCTGCTCAAGGTTTGCAAATTCAGGGGAGTCGAGGTATTCGGATATTAAATCATTGGGGTTGACAACTTCCTTGTGGGTCACCCCCCTTCTGGCCAGGGTTAGGAGATCCTGAACCATGGCGGCCGCTTTTTCTCCGGATTTTTTCATGGTCAGAATCGATTGCCGCAGGGGGCTCTCACCGGGCAGGTCCAAAAGCAGCAGATCCGGATAGCTGACCAAACCGCTGAGAATATTGTTGAGATCGTGGGCCACGCCCGCAGCCATGCTGCCGACGGCTTCCATCTTTTCGGCCTGTTTCAATTGATCCGCCAACCGGGTCCGATCTTCCTCTGCGTGCCTGCGTTCTTTGATTTCAAGGGCCAATTCCTGGTTGGCAGCTTCAAGTTCATTTGTACGTACCTGCACCCGTTCTTCCAGGTCCAGATTGGCGGCCCGCACTTTCTCCCGTTCATCCGCAAGAAGGTGAACCATATAGAAATCTCGACGCGCATACAATTCAATGGAGTAGCAGGCGGCCATGCCGATAAGATTTGCGCTTATAAAAAAAAAGTTATTATTGATCAGAATGGGACCGGGTGTTCTGGCAACATGAGTAGCGGCAATCTCATATAGGATGACCAAACACCAGGCGCCCAGGGTGGCCCAGATAAATCTGGCCCGCACAAACGTATACCCGAAAATAAAAGCTAAAATCAGACCGGCATAATAGGAGTAATTAATAGGCGGCGGGGCCATCAAAATCATCACGATGATGCCACTTCCGCTGATCACGATAAGCCCGCTGACAATTGGTTGGATCACTTTTTGAACTGACTGAAATCGCAGCACAATTACAGTCAGGATCAAAACTGGACAGATAACTGCGTATCGAATCAGCCAAAACAGGTACTTCTGATTGGGGACCAAAAGGTAGTCCAATATACCGAAAATCGCGTATAGTGCGGCTCCCAGAAGGAGTGCCAGTCGGATATGGGGTATCGATTGATCCAGGTAGTCCTTTAAAAACAGGTTTTCAAGGTGTTTGAGCGGCCCCGTAAAACTCAGGGTGAACGGATTGAGATGCATGTCCTTGAGTTGCGGTCGTAAACCGGATCTTTTTTCGGTGGTCGGTAAACGTGGCGTCATCACGGATAATCTTGTCTTTTTGTTGACGCGGGCAATCGGTTTCGGCGGTGCTGCTGCTGTTGGATGAAAACCGGCCCGCTGTGCATGTTCAAGCCGCTGCAGTCAAAGCAATCAAACAAGCTTCTAAGGCCATATGTAGCATTTCGGCATGTTGGCCTTAAAACTTTAGTTTTTAATGCTTTGAAAACAGAGGGCTGCTCAAATGGCTATGTGAGCAAGGAATCCAGAACAGCCGGCACGATCGTCGACAGCTGGGTACAAGCTAAGGAACTGTAAAGATAAAGAAGCATTTAGCCCCGCGGGCTTGGAAAACATGCTGCAACCTTCAGCCTACCGCTTCGCTTGCCGAATATTCATCATCTAGCCAGGCTGTAAACAGTGTGTACATGATAGCCAACACCACCGCGCCGACAAAGAGCCCAATGATTCCAGACGATATCATGCCCCCCAATGACCCAACCAGGATGACAAGCATCGGCACATCCACGCCGCGGCCCATAAGTATCGGTTTTAGGATACCGTCACTGACACTTACCACAATGGCCCAAATGAGAAAAAGAACCGCAGTGGTTGTGCTGGCCGCCGAAAACACATAAGCGGCTACCGGCCCTAAAATGAGTATGGCCGGCAACTGGCTGACGGTACAGATGAGTACCAGGACGGCCCAAAGGCCGGTTGCCGGCACGCCGGCAATAAGCATTCCAAGCGCTGCCAAAATTGCTTGAATCACCGCCACGCCAACGACACCCTGCATCACCCCCCGGATCGTCGCAACTGCCAGATTAGTTATCTGCAAGCCTTTATCACCAGTGAATCGGGTGAAGATCTTTCGGGCGACACCCGAACTCAGCTCTGATTTGGCGAGAAACACACCGGCAATGCAAGTGGTGATAATAGCCATGAAGATGCCGGACAATCCGCCACCCACCGAACTCAAGACGGCCTCGATACCTGCCTTGATCTGGGGGGCAAATTGTTTCAAGGCCGCCGCTAAATTGCTTGATGCCAAAAGCCAGGCATCGTGCAAAGATTTACCTATCAATGGCCAGCCGGCAACTGCTTCGGGCGGGGGGGGAACGGTCAGGGATTTATTCTGCATCTGGGCAGTCACAGCCTGAATAGTTTCAATCGAAGAGAGAACCAACAGGATGGTTGGAACAATGAGCACAGCGATGATGACGAGGACAAAAAGCACGGCCGCCAGCGTCCGCCGGCCACCTGTTTTTTTGCTGCCCAGGCAATCAAGGGCTCAGCTGCAACCGCCAGGACCACACCCCAAACAACCGGAATCAGAAATGATTTTATCAACTGGAACGTCCATACCGCCATCACACCGATAACTGCCACTTTAATCAGGGCCTCAATGATGCTTTTTAGAAACAGTTCTTTGCTCTCCACGGAGTCAATCATCATAGATCACCCCCTAAATGATCTGTCAGTACTATTTGACAATTGGTAATAGTTCGCGTTCGTTTCCGGACATGCTGCTTGAAGATGGGCACACCTGGGGCAGTTCGGCGGGCACATTCGATTTACAACGACCACTGATCGGCTTCACGGCCCCGAAGTAACAGGACGTGACCTTTCCCTCACCTATGCTGTTTGGTGGTAGTTAATGTATCGGTGCCTTTTTTAAGCACCGGGAAATCGCTGACTGTCGATATTCAGCGGTATCAGGAAAGCAAGCGTTAATCCCTGACGGCAGTCGAGCAGTCAGGGCATGTTTTTCACCATCGCCTGGGCAAACTCCGAACATTTCACTTCGGTAGCGCCCTCCATCTGGCGGGCCAGATCGTAGGTTACGGTCTTCTGGCTGATAGTGGTCACCAAGCTGTCGCGCAGAATGTCCGCCGCTTCGATCCAGCCCATGTAATCGAGCATCATGGCCCCGGACAGGATCAGGGAGCCCGGGTTCACCTTATCAAGATCGGCATACTTGGGGGCTGTGCCGTGAGTGGCTTCGAACAGGGCGTAACCGGCCCCGATGTTGGCACCGGGCGCCATGCCCAGGCCGCCGACCATGGCCGCCAGGGCATCGGACATGTAATCTCCGTTCAGGTTGGGCATGGCCAGCACCTCGTATTCAGCCGGGCGCAGCAAGATCTGCTGGAACATGGCGTCTGCTATCCGGTCCTTGACCACCACCTTGCCTTCTGGGGCCTGGCCGTCGAATTCTTCCCAGAGCCGGTCTTCGGTAATCAACTTGTCCCCGTATTCCGCGGCCAATTCATAACCCCATTTTCTAAAGGCGCCCTCGGTGAACTTCATGATATTGCCTTTGTGCACCAGGGTGACGCTCGATTTGCCGTGTTCCAAGGCGTAGTCGATGGCCATTTTGACCAGGCGCCGGGTTCCCGTACGGCTGATGGGTTTGATCCCGATCCCGGAATCGGGCCGGATCTCGCGTCCCTCTTCGGCTGCCACCAGCTCGATGAATTTTTTGGCCGTATCGGATTCAGCTTCCCATTCCAGGCCGGCGTAGACATCTTCGGTGTTCTCCCGAAACACGATCATATCCACATCCATCGGGCGCACGACCGGACTCGGGATGCCGCTGATATACTTCACCGGGCGTACGCAAGCGTACAGATCCAACTCCTGCCGCAGGCCCACATTGATGCTGCGAATGCCTTTGCCGACTGGCGTTGTCAAAGGGCCCTTAATGGCCACCTTGTACGTCTTGATCTTTTCCAGGGTTTCGTCCGGAAGCCACTGGCCGTCCATGTTGAAGGACTTTTCCCCCGCGAAAATCTCCACCCATTCTATCCGGCGCTCGTCGCCATAGGCGGCAGCCACGGACGCATCGATGGCAATCCGGGTGGCCCGCCAGATGTCGGGACCGGTGCCGTCGCCCTCGATAAAGGGTACCACGGGATTGGCCGGTACGACCGGCTTTCCCTGATCGTCAATCGTAATTTTCTCGCCATTGGTTGTCATAGGGACCTCGAAGAAACGTGTTAAGTGTTAAGTTTTAGGTGTTAAGCAAAATCAATACCCGCATTCTTTCTTTCAACTACAGACCGGAAACGCCGTGAAGCCCGGCAGCACGCAGTTATTCAACTGGATGCCGGATCGAGTCCGGCATGACGGACATGGGCCTTGAATCTTGTGCCAGCAGGGTGTTCTTCACAATGCCGTCTCTAGTCTTAACACTTAAAACCTAAAACATAAAACGGATAAACCTACGTCGACAGATTTATCTAAATACAAACCCTTTTTTAAGCGGGTCATCCGGGTCGATCCAAAATTCGTTTTTGCCGGTCAGCCAGGCCCGGCCCTCTACTTCGGGGATGATTGCCTCGTGCGGTCCGAAGGTGGTGGTCTTGACAACCCGGCCTCTAAAGCTGGTGCTGAGGATGCTTTCAATCTCTATGACCTGGTTGACAGTGATTTCTCCCCGGGCATGGTGCAGAGCCAAACGGCCGCTGACGCCGGTTCCTGTGGGGCAACGGTCGACCTCGCCCTCGGCGAAAATGCAGACGTTGCTGCTGTGAGCATCCGGCGTATGCGGCTGGCCGATGAATATCGTCCCATAGAGAAAACTCAGATCTTCCTCGAAAGGGTGCGGGATCGGACGGCTGGCCATGACCGCGTTTTTGATAGCCATGCCTTTTTCGATGAGGGCGCCATAGTCCTCCGGTCGTGTCCCCAGGCCTACCTGGGCCACATCCACATAGACATAAAATGCGCCGCCGAAGGCAATATCGTATCGGATCGTACCCAGTCCCGGCACATCCACTGCCTCGTCCAGTGCCAGTACAAAAGAAGGAACATTGTGAAAATAGACACTCGCCACTCTCCGGTCAACTATTTTAGCGTGGGCAGTCACCAGCCCGGCCGGCGAATCGATCCGGACTGTGGTCGCCGGCGTCTCCAGCGGTACCATGCCGGTTTCGACAGCCATGGTGGTCATGGCGATGATCCCATGTCCGCACATGCTGCTATAGCCTTCATTGTGCAGGAAGAGAACCCCGAAATCAGCCTCCGGTGATACGGGCGGGGTCACGATGCAGCCATACATATCCGCATGGCCGCGGGGCTCCCACATGAGGGCTGTGCGCAGGTGATCGAAATGGTCCCGCATGTAGCGGCGTCGGGCCAGGATGGTGTCGCCTTCCAGTTCGGGCAGACCGCCGGTGATGACCCGGAAAGGTTCACCCTCGGTATGGGCATCCACAGTGGTGATCTTCTGCCAGTGTTCCGGGGGCTGATACGCCTTTATCTTTTCTAACACGATGGGAAATCTCCTCTTAGGCTACTAGACTACAGGCTGTAGGCTTTTAGGAAGACGATCAAAGCTGGCCGCGAGGCTTCCCTACAGTCTAAACACCTGCAGCCTAAACCCCTACTTATAGGTCAACTATCTGTCCCAGATCGGCCGCTTCTGCCCCAGCCAGCACGGCCGCCGCAGCGGCGGCGTCCTGGCAGGCTACCCCAACGGATTTAAAGAAAGTGATCTCGGTATTATTTTCCCGGCCGGGAAGGGTACCATTCACGATTTCACCGATTTCGGCATCTATGGTTGCCTCGGCCTTGATGATGTCCCCGGCTTCCGCCAGGCAGGCCTCACGGGAATCAACTACGACCCGGGCGCGCTCTAGTGTAACGGCATCGATTTCCTGCATGTCGGGGGTAAAAGACCCGACCCCGGTAACGTGGGTCCCCGCTTTTAGAAGGTTACCGTCAAACAGGGGCGTGGTGGTCGTGGTGGCCGCCATGACGATATCGGCCGCAGCCAAGGCTTCAGCCGGATCGTTACCCAGGTTTATCTTCGGCGCACTATCCCAGCTAGAGACCTCCGCCGCCAGTCTCTCGGCGGCAGCCGGGACAGGGTCTATGATGGCCACTTCCGTCAGGGGTCGCACGGTCAGGGCTGCCATCAATTGCGTCCGGGCCTGGACACCGGCACCGAAAAGGACCGCCCGGTGGGCATCTTTGCGGGCCAGCAGCTCGGCGGCCAGGCCGCCCCCTGCACCGGTCCGCAATGCGGTAAGGCTGTCGCCGTCCATGAAGGCCAGGGGCATACCGGATTCAGGGTCCAGAACCAGGACCGTCGCCGCCACTGTGGGAAGCCCTTTCACCGGATTCCCGCCATACACCGAAACGACTTTCAGGGCGAAATCCCCGGTTTGCTTCAGGTGGGCGGGCATGATCAGCGTGACGCCCTTATCCGTGTGAAACCGGCTGCGGAGCGGTACGTTGGCTTGACCTGCTGAAAACTGTCCAAAGGCGGAGCGGACAGCTTCAATGGCTTTAGCCATCGGCAGGGCTTTTTGAACGTCCTCGGCCGTGAGAATTCTGATTTTCATTGCGATTTTCCCTTTTCCGGGCAGGTCACCCTCCCCCAACCCCTCCCGTCAAGGGAGGGGAGCTTTCTTCCGGCGCACACTAAACAGTGCTAACGGGCTCTAGTTCTGTTGATGGGATGGCTGAAAATGGTTTTTGATTTGTTTTAACACTTAACACATAAAACGTAACACAGGGGCCTCTATTCCAAAATATCCTTAAGTTCAGTCTTAATTGCATTGAGATGCCGCCCGGTCCATTGGGCCGCAGCCTTACCGTCACCAACTTTGATGGCGGCGACTATGCTTTCAGCAGTTTCAATCGAGACTTTCCGGTACCCTGGCGAGAGTCGGGTGGTACGCAAACGCAGGTGGTGGGCCACCACCTTGTCGAGAATCAGGCGGGTCAGTTCGCACAGGATCTGGTTTTCGGAAGCCTCGGCCAAAGCGTGGTGAAATTGAATGTCTGCCTCAAGAAAGCTTTCGTAGGCCTCCCCGCACTGCCGCATTTTTAGGATGGCCTTTTCGAGGCGGTGTATGTTTTTGCCGGCCGCCCTTTCAGCGGCCAGCCCGGCGGAGCGGCCCTCTAGCAGTTCGCGCACATCCATGAGGTCCAGGATGCTGCCGGCTTTCAGCGCAGCGCCGAACTGAGCCAGAGGAGCAGTCGCCTCCGGCTGATCCGCCGCTACATAGGTACCGCGACCCTGGGCCACATCCAGATACCCCATGACGGCCAGCGCATTAATCGCTTCGCGTACCGAGGAGCGTCCTACGCCTAATAGCGTGCACAATTCGCGCTGCGGCGGCAACCGGTCCCCGGGCGATAGATCGCCGGACTTGATCTGGCTGAGAATTTGCTCTGCCACCATTTCCGGTGCACTGCTTTTCTGGATGGTCTTGAAATTCACACACTCCCCCGGGGTAATCTCAACGGCGCCATCCCTGCGCCTCATGGTTCCTGGTTTACGTAAATCAGCTGTTCGGTGTCAAAGCCCTTTTGCCTGGCTGTCTCCACGAACCGGGCCAGCAAGGCTGCATCGACCGCAGGTGTCCGTGCTAAAAGCCAAAGATAGGAACGATCCGGCCCGGATACAAAGGCATAGCGGTAATCCTTTTGATCCAGCTCGAAAACAACATAGCTGCCGTAAAAAGGCCCGAAAAAGGAAACCTTCAGGTAGCCTTTGTCGGGCGACTCGACGAATAAGGCCTTTCCCTCGGCGATTTTCCAACGGTCTTGCCGGATGTCATACCCCCGATTGATCACGCGTATGCCACCATCTTCACGCAAAGCGTATTCAGCCGTGACGCGTTCCAGGCCCCGTTCGAACGAATGGTCCAGGCGGGCAATCTCATACCAGGTTCCCAAATAGCGTGAAAGATCGAATCCCGTGACCGGTGTGACTGTATCCGGGTACCCCAGGCAGCCGGCTAAAAATACGAGGAAAATCGTAAGCAACAGTTTGCGCATAGTGTCTCCTTACAATTCGGCCGCCCCGGACTGTCTCTTTTGCATATAACGGAACGCGCCGCTTACGCCTGAAGTGCCGCCGCAGAGGGCGATGCTTTTTATGCACAAAGAGTCATCGTGCCAAGTGGTAGAAAACACGCACTATAACCCGGCGTGTTCCGTTCTGTGGATAATTTCGTTCTGCAACTCAACCGTCAGGTCCACAAAGTAGTCGCTGTACCCCGCCACCCGGACAATCAGATCCCGGTAGTCGTCCGGGGCCTGCTGAGCTTTTTTCAGAATATCCGCGTTCACGACATTGAACTGGATGTGGTGGCCGTCCAGCTTGAAATAGGCTCGCACCAGGTGCATCAGTTTGGTGATTCCGGTGTCGTCCGCCAATACCTGCGGAATGAATTTCTGATTGAGCAGGGTACCGCCGGTGCGGACATGATCCATCTTTGCGGCTGATTTCACCACGGCGGTCGGACCGTTGCGGTCGGCGCCCTGAACCGGGGAGATACCCTCGGAGACAGGGACGCCCGCCGGCCGCCCATCAGGCAAGGCCCCGATGACACTGCCGAAGTAGACGTGGCTGGTCGTCGGCAGCATAAGGATGCGGTGCATGCCGCCCTTGGTATTGGGCCGGCCGTTGACCGCCCGGTAGTAAACCTCGAAGATCGACCGCATAATGTCGTCGGCATAGTCGTTGTCATTGCCGTATTTAGGGGTTTCGTCCAACAGGTTCTGCCGCAGTTGCGCGTGTCCATTGAAATCATCCTGCAACGCCGCCAACAATCCTTCCATGGAAACGGTCCGTTTATCAAACACATGGTATTTGATGGCCGCCAGGGAATCGGTAAGGCTGCCCAGCCCGACCCCCTGGATATAGGACGTATTGTAGCGCGCCCCGCCGTCGTTGTAGTCCCGTCCGTTGGCAATGCAGTCATCGATGAGCAGGGACAAGAAGGGGACCGGCATATACTTGGCATTGATGCGCTCGATCACATTGTTGCCCCGGATTTTGATATCTGCAAAATACCGCAGCTGGACCTTATAAGCCTCGAAAAAGGCCTGGTAATCAGCGAAATCAGCGGCCAAGCCGGTATTAAGACCAATCTGCTCGCCGGTGCGTGGATCCATTCCGTTGTGAAGGGTAATTTCCAGGATCTTGGGCAGGTTGAAATAGCCGGTGAGGATATAACATTCCCGGCCGAAAGCCCCGGCCTCCACGCAGCCGGAGGCGCCCCCCTCGCGGGCATCTTCTACTGATTTGCCCTGTCGCACCAGTTCCTGGACGATTGCATCCGTATTGAAAATAGAGGGCTGCCCGAAACCGGTTTTGACAATGTTGAGGGCCCGCTTGATGAACCGGTCCGGGTTCTTCTTGCTCAGCTGAACCATTGAACTGGGCTGCAGCAGGCGCATCTCCTCGATCACGTCCAGGATCAAATAGCTGAGTTCGTTGACCGCGTCCCGGCCGTCGCGGGTGACCCCGCCCAGGTTGATCAGGGCGAAATCCACATAGGTATTGCTTTCCTTGGAAGTGATGCCGGTCTTGGGTGGTGCCGGATGGTTGTTGAATTTGATCCAGAACGCGCTCAGCAGTTCCCGAGCGCGTTCTACCGTCAGGGTTCCCGCCGCGATTTCTTTTACATAGAAAGGGTACAAATGCTGATCCAGGCGCCCGGGATTGAATGCATCCCAAGGGTTCAATTCGGTGATCACGCCGACATGCACAAACCAATAATACTGCAAGGCCTCCCAAAACGTTTCCGGTGCCTGGGCCGGCACCCGGCTGCAGATGTCTGCCATCTGCGCAAGTTCCTGCTTCCGCCCGGGGTCTGTCGCAACGCCGGCCAGTTCACGGCACCGCAAAGCGTGCCGGCCGGCAAAGGCGATCAGGGCATCCGCGGCGATGGACATGGCCTGCAGTTGCTCAAGGCGATCCAACGCCCGGGCATCGGCTTCAAAATCCAGATCCCCAATGGCGGCCGCGATCTGCTTCTTGAAATCCAAAAAACCCTGTTTGTAAATCTTGTCGCCCAACACGGTGTGTCCCGGGGAGCGCTGCTCCTGGAACTCGGTAAACACCCCGGCCCGGTAGGCCGCCAGCCACTGGTCACTCATGTGGGCAAAGATCTTTTCACGGATGGTTTTCCCCTGCCAGAAAGGGATAATGTGCTGTGTGTAGGCCTCATGGGTTTGCGGTTCAGCTTTAAACGGGACTTTCTCACGGGTGTCAAACACGGCAAGGTCTTCGGTGGAATGCAGGCAGACTTCCGGATACGTAGGCGTGGCCTTCGGGGCCGGGCCCCTTTCACCCAGGATCAATTCCCCTTCTCCAATATGGATGTGTTTGTTTTCGAGAATGTACTTGAAGGCCAGGGCTCTTTGCACCGGGATCGACGCTTTCTGGGCCGCGCCCGTGGAATAGAAGTCCGTTAGCAGCTCAGCCCTTTCACTGGAAATGGTCGGGGTGGCCTGCAGGCTCTCTTCACGCAGTTTTGCAATTCTGGCGTTCATCTCTATCCTCCCACGCGCACCGTAAAACCATAGCGCGCTATCCGTTCCTTTAGCATGTCCATTTGTTCTTCAGTCGGTGCGGCCGTACCATTCATTCGATCGACGAGGCCGAGCCGCTGGTATTTGGCAGCGGCGGTCCGGTGGTACGGCAGCAAATCGAAACGCTTAATCTTCCCGGATGTGGCCGCCATTTGGGCCAGGCGGTCGATGTTCTCCGGGTTGTCGGTAATACCGGGAATGACGGGAAAACGGACCTGTACCTTGTGGCTTGCCTGGGCCGCCCGGAAATTGGATAGGATCAGGTCATTGGAAACCCCGGTAAATTTATTATGGGTCGCGTCATCCACAAGTTTGAGGTCGAAGAGTACGCGGTCCGCCTTGGCAAGGGCCCTCTTAAATACATTCGCCGGCGCGTACCCGCTGGTATCCACGGTCGTGTGGATGTCCTGCTGCCGACATGCATCCAGCAGGGCAAACAGAAATTCCGCCTGCATCAGGGGCTCGCCGCCCGAAAAGGTGACGCCGCCGCCGGATTCGTCATAGAAGATGACATCCTTGGCCACCACCGCCAGCACCTCTGCCACGGTCATGCGGGTACCGAGTGTTTCCGGGTTGCGTCTTGAATCGGCAACCGGCTGACAGGTTTCCGGATTCATGCGGATGCCTTCGGGGTTATGGCACCACCAGCAGTCCAGTGGGCACCCCTTGAAAAACACAGTGGTCCGGATGCCCGGGCCGTCATGGATGGCATATTGCTTAATTCTGAATATTATTCCAGTGTTAGCACTCAATCCGGTTATCCGTTATCTTGTCATGTATCTGTTTGGAAACAACGATTTAGACCCTAACACAGTTTCAGTAAAAATCAATCAATTTATCAGGTGTTCAGACCATTAACACAATTTTGAACCCAGCCTTTCTCGACACATTGCCATCCTGCATTATGTTGAAATATTGCCGGCAGGTTACATCGCCAAAGTCGCTGATTGTAATGGAAAACTCTCTCGCCGGCGGATACCCAACAAATTACAAGGAAATCATGATGAAAAAAATCATATCCCTACTGTTAATCCTGGCAATCCCTGCCACGGCAATGGGGGCCTCCGGGAAGGCGGTCACCTACCGGGTCAACGGCGAAGCCTATGAAGGCTATTTCATCAGCCCTGCCCCGCGTGCACCCCTCGTGGTGCTGATCCATGACTGGGACGGCCTGACGGACTATGAAATCAAACGGGCTCATATGCTGGCCGATCTGGGTTATGCCGTATTTGCCGCCGATCTTTTCGGCGCCGGCGTGCGCCCCACGGAAGTCAAAGACAAGCGCCAGCATACCGGTGAGCTCTACAAGGACCGCGCTAAAATGCGTGCCCTCTTGAACGGCGCCTTATCAACCGCCCGGTCAGAGGGCGCAAATATTGCCAATGCGGTGACGGCCGGCTATTGTTTCGGTGGTGCCGCCGTGCTCGAATGGGCCCGCGCCGGTGCCAATTTAAAGGGATTTGTAACCTTTCACGGCGGTCTGAAGACACCCGATGGGCAAGACTATAGCAAAGCCCGTGGCAAGGTGCTTATCCTGCATGGAACGGCTGACAAAGCCATTACCATGGATCAGTTTGCTGCTCTGGCGAACGAACTGGAATCGGCCGGTGTGGAACACGAAATGATCACTTATGGCGGAGCACCCCATGCGTTCACCGTTTTTGAAAGTTCGCGCTACCGGCAATCGGCCGATAAAAAATCGTGGTTGCGGTTTCAGGCGTTTCTGAAAGAGGTTCTTTAGAGATTTGCGGCTTTTTCCATATTACGCGGCATGCTCAACCATATCTTGGCACGGTCCAGATCCATAAAAGCCCGGGCCCTCAAGGGGGTCACCTTGGCAATCAGGGAAAACATGGTGGCCAACCCGTAATCTTTGAGATTAGACACCAGAATGGCCACTTTCGAGTCTCCATACGCCTCTCGATAAATTCCCAAAATATCAAGAGACTTCAGCAATATATCGGTTGATAGCAGGTGGTCGGCCTCGGTGAAATCCGAAACGATGTGGGCCCCGGGCCGATAGCCGGGATATTCGGCGGCCTGTTTAATAGCCAGTAAAAAGTCCTCGCCGGTCACCCTGCCCTTCCATTTCCAGTAGAGGGTATCTTCGTCGGCGTTGAAATGGGCTTCAAAGGGCACTAGCAGGCCTTGATTTGATGGGCGATTTAGGATTTGCAGAACGACAGCTTGGCATCGGCCGATACAATCTGTTCGGGTAAGTTGCGTACCAAATGGATAGATAACGTGGATGTCAATCCGGTATTGGAATGTTCAAACCGTTGCGAGCCTATTGGGCAACGGCAGCGTGGCCTAAGACTCTAAATGACCGGCGCAGGGGATAGACGCTTCCCCTGCGCACTATACCCAAGTTCAGGCAATCATGTTAACCACTGCCCGGCCCTTGTGCTGGCCCTTAAGCATCCGGTCGATACAGCGATCTAGATCGTCCAGGCCGATTTCCTCCACAACCGCCTCCATGCTGGGAATCTTCCACTCGTCGGCGAGTTTTTCCCAGGTTTTCATCCGTTCGGGCATGGGGCAGTTCTGGGAATCGATCCCCACCAGAGTGATTCCCCGCAGGATGAAAGGATAGACGTTCAGGGGCAGGTCGGGTGAAGCCACATTGCCGCAAGAGGTCACCACCCCATGGGGGCTGACCGACTTGATGGAAGTGGCCAGGATGTCACCGCCCACTGTATCGATACTACCGGACCACAGGTTTTTCAGCAGCGGCCGCCCGCTGGTATCCGTGGCCTCTTCGATACTGATCACGCGCTGGGCGCCGATTTCCTGCAGGTAGTCGGCCTCGTCCACTACCCCATTGACCGCCACCACGGCATAGCCCAGCTTGGCCAAAATCGCTACGGCAATGCCGCCGACACCTCCGGTGGCACCGGATACCAGCACCTCCCCTTGCTCAGGCTGCACCTGTTCGGTCAACTTGAAAACCGACAGGCCGGCGGTAAACCCGGCCGTGCCATAACACATGGCCTCCCTGAGAGCCATCCCGGCCGGCAGGGGAACCACCCAGCCGGCCGGAACCCGGATGTATTGCCCGAAGCCACCGGCGGTGTTCATCCCCAGATCATAGCTGGTGACAATGACTTCGTCACCGGTCTGAAACGCACTGTCCGTACTCTCCGCCACCACGCCGGCCGCGTCGATGCCGGGCGTGTGTGGATAGCTGCGGGTCACGCCCTTGTTGCCGCTGGCCGAAAGCGCGTCCTTGTAATTCAGGGAAGAATAGTGGACCTGGACGACCACCTCGCCCGCAGGCAGGTCATTCAGGGTTTTTTCCTGTATCTGCCGGGTATACTGCTTGTCCTCGGTTTCCGTTATGACCAGGGCCTTGAATTTTTGGTCTGACATGGCAACCTCCCGTCCGTTTAGCGGCTCTTAGAATGTTAAAGTCGGCTTGCAACACAACTGCACCCTTTGTAGAGAATAAGCCAATTTATTTCAATAAAAAAGGCCGATGCGTATTTAAGCACCGGCCTTTCCGTAATCGTAAGTATGGGTTGTCCCCAGGTAGAAGCTATCTGACAAGGAGGCTATTCACCTAAATAGGCCTTGCGTATCTCCGGGTTGTGCAGCAGCGCGCCGGCTTCGTCTTCCATCTTGATGGTGCCCGTTTCCAGGACATACCCACGTTGGGCAGCCTGCAGGGCCATGTTGGCGTTCTGTTCGACCAGCAGGATGGTGGTCCCCTCTTCTTTGTTGACCGTGGCGATGATATCGAAAATCTTCTGGACGATCAGGGGCGCCAGGCCGAGAGAAGGCTCATCGAGTAGCAGTACTTTTGGCCGGGTCATCAGGGCCCGGGCCACGGCCAGCATCTGCTGTTCACCGCCGGACAAAGTGCCCCCCTGCTGCCGGCGCCGCTCCTTCAAAATCGGGAACAGGTCAAAGACATGGGCCAGGTCGGCATCGATTTCAGATCTTTTCTTGCGGTAAAAAGCACCCAATTCCAGGTTTTCTTCAACCGTCAGCCGCGGGAAGATGCGGCGACCTTCGGGCACCTGGCAAAGCCCCATGGGCGGAAGTTTTTCTGCGGTCATGCCCTGGATGGGTTTGCCGTTATAGATGATTTCCCCCCCTTCAATGGGAACCACCCCGCAGATAGCCATCAGGGTGGTAGATTTGCCGGCGCCGTTGGCACCGATCATGGCCACGATTTCACCAGGAAACACCTTAACGGATATCCCTTTCAACGCCTTGATGCGCCCATAGCTGGAATAGACGTTCTTCAATTCTAGAATCGGCTCAGCGGACATCTATCCCTCCTTCTCTTCGGATCTGGTTCCGACGCGCTGAGCCGGAATCAGGCCGGCCGGCCGGAAGAGCATCATGACCACCATGGCCAGACCAAATACCAACATACGGTAAAGTTCAAACTCGCGGAACGCTTCCGGCAGGACAATCAGGGCGGCCACCCCGAGGATAATGCCGGGGATCGAAGCCATGCCGCCCAGCACGACCATACAGAGCACCATGGCTGACTCGAGAAAGGTAAAACTCTCCGGGCTGACAAAGCGCATCCGGGAGGCGAAGAAAGCGCCGGCCAGACCGGCAAAGATAGCACCCATGGCATAGGCCAGCAGTTTCAGTAAAAAGGTATTGACCCCCATCAGTTCCGCCGCCGTTTCATCTTCGCGGATAGACTCCCAGGCCCGGCCAATGCGGGAGTAATTCAGCCGGTAAACGGATATGATGGTTACGATGGCCAGAAACAGGGCAATATAGTAGAGATAGTAGAGTTTTTTCAGGTGAAACAGTTCAAAGTGAAAACCGTTTTCGAAACTCGGGATGTAGATACTCGGCACCTTGATGCCCAGGATGCCGTTGGGGCCATTGGTCAGTTCCATCCAGTTATTGAGGATGAGGCGCACGATCTCACCAAAGCCCAGGGTGACAATGGCCAGGTAGTCCCCGCGCATCCGCAGGGTGGGGTACCCGATGATGCAACCGGCAATCCCTGCGAAAATGGCCGCGAACGGCAGGCTCACCCAAAAGGACATCCCATACGTCGTGTTCAGCAGCGCATAGGAGTACGCGCCCACACCATAAAAGGCGATGTAGCCAAGGTCCAGCATGCCGGCCAGACCGACAACAATGTTCAATCCCAGGCCCAGGCAGACGTAGATCAGCACATTGATGGCCACGTCCTGGGCATAGCGCGACGTAAACAGGGGGAAGATGCAGGCCAGTACCAGGGCCACGCCCAGCCAGACCCAGATGGGCACCGTGCCGGAAGCGGCGCCGGCTTTTTTCCGGGCAGCTGCTAGCGGATCGGTAACGACTTTCAGGTTCCCGCTTTTATTCATCAGGTACAACAGCAGGCACACGAAAGAGCCGCACGCGATATAGAGCCAGACGGTAAAGGTCTTGCCGAATGAGAGCGTACCGTCCGGGTGAATTCCCAGCAGCGGCCACAGCAGTCCCAGTAGCCACACCAGCCCGATGGCATATTTCTTCCAGATTTTTTTAAACTCTTGTATCATCGATATTCTCGCCCATAATGCCAGTCGGTTTGAAGTATAAAACCGAAATCAAAATGATAAATGCCGCCACGTCTTTGTACTGTCCGGAAATGTAACCGGCCATGAACACCTCCACCATGCCGATGATCAGGCCGCCGAGCATGGCACCGGTGATATTGCCGATACCCCCCAGCACTGCCGCGGCAAATGCCTTGATGCCGGGCACGAACCCCATATCGTAGCGCACCGAGCCGTAGTAAAGTCCCACCATGATGCCCGCCGCCGCGGCCAGCCCGGCGCCGATGGCAAAGGTCAGGGCAATGATGCGGTTGGCGCTGATGGAAACCAGGGCCGACATAACCTTATCCTGGGCCGTGGCCCGCATGGCCATTCCGATCCTGGTTTTGAATACCAGGATATTCAGCACAACGAGTAAGACGGCGGTCAAGGCCACGATCATGATCTGTAGGTAGCTGATACTGATCATGCCGAATTCAAAGCCACCCGCAAAAAGTTCACCAGGATAGGGGGCATCGAAAACGCCCTGGGTGAGCATCAACCCATTTGACAGGAAGATCGACATCCCCAGGGCGGAAAGTAGGGCCGCCAGTCGGGATTCCCGTCGCAGCGGCTTGTAGGCGACCTGCTCAACCGCCATGGCCAAAAATGAACAATAGACCATGGTCAGGATAAAGGAGCCGGTCAGGCAAAGCACGGGATGGGTATGCATGAAACCAAGCCCGGCAAAATAGTTCAGCAGGATCACGCCTACGTAGCCACCGGCCGCAAAGAACTCCCCATGGGCAAAATTGATAAGCTGAATGACGCCGTAAACCATAGTGTAGCCCAGGGCAATTAATGCATACAGCCCGCCCAGGGTCAATCCGTTTATCAGCTGTTGAATGAAATATTCCATTTTAATCCAATTGTTTAATTCAATCCGCAGACATAGTAAAAAGATTACCCGGCCGCTTGGACCGGGCAATCTTTGTGGCCGTATTTATTTTACAAAGCCTTCTTCCGGAGTCCAATACAGATTGTACTCGCCACCGGAGATTTTAAAAGCGACATAAGAAGAACCGGAGTCGCCGCTCGGTTTGAATTTTACGCGTTTGGAGGCCCCCTGGTAGTCCAGTTTGAGCAGGGCGGCCTTCACCTTGGCGGGATCGGTGCTACGGGCCATTTTAACCGCCTTGAAGTAAGCGATGGCCGCATCGTAAGCATAGGTACCATAAGCGCCGATTTCACCATATTTGGCAGTGAATCTCTTCTCATAGGCTTTGAACGCCGGGGTGCTCTTGTCGGTGTAGCCGTAGGTCACGAAGACACCTTCGGCCGCGGCTTTAGCAACCTTGATGAAGTTGGGATGGTACATGGCGTCCTGGGACAAGACTTTGGCCTTCAGACCCATACGTTTGGCCTGGATGGCCATGAGGCTGCCGGAAGCGTGATTCTGCAAAGACATATAGAACACATCCGGTTTGGCCCGTTTGATCTTGGTCAGAACAGCGGAGAAATCCTTGTCGCCCTGATTGACATGATCGTGGCCAAGAACCTCCATCCCCATCTTTTTGGCGTTCATGCGCACACCGTCTGCCAGACCCTGGGAGTAAGTGGTTTTGTCGTCGACGATGAAGATGCTCTTGGCTTTCATACCTTCCATCATGAACTTGACAGCGGCCGGAGCCTGGTCGTCATCCCGCCCGCACATACGAAACATATAGGGCAGACCGCGGTCGGTCACATCCTGATGGGTGGAGGCCGGGGTGATCATGAGAATGTCTTCTTCGGCCAGGGTAGCCGAGGCCGGAATGGTGGAAGAAGAGCAGTATGCGCCGATGACACCGGAAACTTCAAGGTTGATCAGCTTATTGGCCGCGGCCACAGCCTGCTTGGGATCACAGGCTGTATCCTGGGGAAAGAGCTCGATCTTATCAAATCCCGGGATCCCGCCTTCGTCATTGATCACTTCGATAGCGGTCAGCACACCATTTTTGATATCATTGCCGTCGGCCGCGTACGGACCCGTCAGAGGCCCCATGGAGCCAATCTTCAGTGTCTTTGCGGATGCGGTGGACATCAGAAACGGCACCAGCATCAGCCCCATCACCAACATGATAAGCTTTTTTTTCCTCATCTTCTTTCCTCCTTGTTAATTAGGCAGTACGCTCCCAATTTCCTTTATTGGGAAGTACCAGTTGAATCGCTGGCCGGTTGGCCCAGATACGCTTCGATCACCTTTTCGTTGTTCTGGATCTCATCCGGCCCGCCCTCTGCTATCTTTACACCGTGGTCTATGCACACGATGCGATTACACACGCCCATGACGACCTTCATGTCATGTTCAACCAGAAGAACATCTACGCCCAGTTCGGAAATCCGCGCGATATCCTGCATCAAGTCCGCGCTTTCCGCCGGGTTCATGCCGGCCGCCGGTTCGTCCAGTAGGAGCACTTGCGGTTTCGACGAAAGCGCCCGGGCGATTTCCAGGCGGCGCTGGTGACCGTATGGCAGATTGCTGGCCACCGTATCGGCGAAATCTTCCACGCCCATAAACGCCAATGCTTCACGGGCATCCGCGCCAATCTGGCGCTCTTCGGCCCGCTGCGAAGGCGTGCGGAAAATGGCCCCGACCACGCCCTTTTTCGAGCGGCAATGCCTGGCCACCATGGCGTTTTCAATGGCGGTCATGTTGGCGAACAGCCGAATGTTCTGGAAGGTCCGCGCAATTCCGTTTTTGAAAATTTCATGGGGCCGCTTGCCCAGAAGGGATTCGCCGTTGAAGAGCACGTCCCCGCTGGAAGCCTGGTAGACCCCGGTTAAAACATTGAAGATGGTCGTTTTTCCGGCGCCATTGGGCCCGATCAGCCCCAGGATCTCTCCTGAGTTGATAGTAAAACTGACTTCGGAAAGGGCCAGCAGCCCCCCGAAGCGCACACTGATGCCGTTGAGTTCTAAGGTCGCCATAATTCCAGTCGTAAATTAGTTTCCGGGTTATACATGCTTGTGATGCATCATATGTTCATTGAAGCGGCGCACATGTTTTTGAGCCAGCATCCGGACATCGGCTGCCTGTCCCTTTTTGACCAGTTCGACGATGCTACAAAGATCCTGAAAATTTTCATTGAGCCGGGCTTCATCCGGAGGCAGAAAATCATCGTAGTAACGCTGAATATTGTCATGCACCATCTTGTTTACAAAAATATAAATGGGATTGCCCGTAATGCGCGCCAACTCCTGGTGAAACTGCTGATCTACAATTAGAAAATCATTCCACCCGTCCGCCCCGCGCTCCACATGAACGCGAGCCTTCTCCAGCAAAGCCTCCAGATTAACGATGTCATCTGGGGACGCCCGCTCCGCCGCCACAGCGGCCACGGTTCCCTCGACGCCCTCGCGAAATTCAGCCAGGTGGGTCAGGGATATTTTCTGGAAACGAATGAGCAGCTCCAGGCTGTCACTAAACTGGCCGGCCGTGTCTTCGGCCTTGACCACGGCCCCGCCGTTCACGCCGAGCCTGATCTCGATCAGGCCCTTTTGTTCCAGCACCCGCAGGGCTTCGCGCAGGGTTCCGCGACTGATGGCAAAGGTCTCCTTGAGCTCTCTTTCCGGCGGAAGCATATCCCCCGGTTTCAGAGAACCACCCAGGATGGCCTCCTGAATCTGGTCGACCACATCCTGAAAAATCCTGTTTTGCCTGGCAGCCCGAAACATACACCGATGTCCAAAATGTTTTACGGTTGGCTTTCATGCGGCCACCCCACCGTTTTCAACGGGGCGGACGTTCTTTCATGGAAAACCAACCGAATTATAATGGTTCGACCTTTCTATGTTTCTTTTAGCATAATGTCAAGGCAAAACCCGATTTCACTCCAGATATTAAATATCATTCAGTAAAAACCACCTGGGAGTTATTTGTCCGTATAGACGTTGGCAATACAGCACAGAAACGAGGCTGACTCATCACCGACATTTTTCATGCCGTGCGGCTCCAGGCTGGGAACGTAAACGAAATCCCCGGCCCCGGTGACGACAGTTTTGACCGCCGCTTCTGTCTCCAGATCATACTGATAACATTCAAACTTGCCATTGAGGATGTACATGGTCTGGTGATAAAAGTGGTTGTGGATGGGGATCTCCCCGCCGGGCTGGATGGTGAAAAAACGCAGACCATACTCCGGATAACCGGTACCGTCGTCGCCGAACTTGGACAGCCAGCGAATGCTGGTGCCGATCACGTCGCGCTGGGTGCCTTTAAACGGGAATTTATCGATGGGTACGTCTTCACAATCATTGAAACTCGCAATATCCATGATCGCCTCCTTGGATAGAAATTTTAACATATATGTGTTAGTTAGGGTGCCGCATCATTTAACTTGACCAGAGTTTCGGGAGATGTCCGTGCAGAATCTTTTGACCATGCTCGCTCGCCATGACATTGCTTACCAGCGCTGTGACCACCCGCCGGTTTACACTATTGAGGAAGCCGACCGACTGGTCCCGCCTCTACCGGCCGCCAAGACCAAGAACCTGTTCCTGAGGGACCAGAAGGGCCGCCGGCATTTTTTGGTATGCGTGGCTGCCGACCGCCAAATAGATTTGAAAGCCCTGGCCAATGTGTTGAAGGTCAAACGCCTTAGTTTCGGTTCGGCGCGCCGGCTGGAAACCTATCTGGGGGTTATACCTGGCGCCGTTTCGGTTTTCGGTATTATCAACGACCCGGAACACCATGTTGAAATCGTGTTCGACCGTTCGTTCTGGCAGCAGACCGCCTTTCAGTTTCATCCCCTGGTCAACACCAGCACCCTCTGCATAAGCCGGGAGGAACTTACCCGCTTCGTGGCCCTCACCGGCCACAAAATCAAAGTGGTAGACCTGCCCTGAAGCCAGGCTACATCACGGTCGCATCCGTGTAACCCTCACCCTGGGCGCCAACGCGTACGGCAACGCACTTGATTTCAACACAGGCCGCCTTGGGCAGGGCTTTCACCGCCACAACCGCCCGGGCCGGCTTGTGGTCGGCGAAAAAACCCTCGTAGATGCCGTTGAAGGTCAAAAAATCGTCCATGTCGGTCAAAAACACATCCACAGCCGCTACCTGGCTGAGCTCAACCCCGGCTGCTGCAAGCACCTGGCTCAGGTTGTCGAGGGCTTGTTTAGCCTGGGACTCAACCGTGTCGCCGACCAGTTCACCCGTCTGCGGATCCAGACCCAACTGACCGCTCACAAAAACCAGGGGCCCGGCCGTAATACCCTGGGAATAGGGGCCGATGGCGGCCGGAGCCTTATCGGTCTGTATGACTTCCGGTTGCATGCTAACCTCTCCTTTCCTGTTTCATCACAATATTTTTATGTAACTCGGAAATGGTCTGAAGGGCCTTCATCGGGCCCAAGGTCAAGGCGGATGGAAAATTCTAACCGGAGGTGCCAGCGAAGCCAATGCCTATCGTGGTAAATACTCCAGTATTTCGAGGATTGGAATTTTCCACCCAACGCAGAGATTGGGCCCGAGGGAAGCCTTTCAGACCATTTCTATTTGTTGGAACGGTAAAAGTGCACCTGCGCCTTCTCCAATGTGGCCAGGCCGCCTTTGATCAAGGTGTCGATTTCTTCAAGAAATGCCTCGAGCTTCTCACGGGCATCCACGATCTCCACAATGACCGGCAAATCCTGAGACAACCTCAGGATCTTGCTGGTGTGAATGCGACTGTTGGCCCCGTAGCCCATCATGCCCCGCCACACGGTTGCCCCGGCGAGTCCTCTGGTGCGGGCTTTTTCAACCAAACGCTGGTATAGTGGTTTCCCATCCACCTTTTCACTTTCCCCGATAAAAATCCGCAGCAAGCAACCATCTTCGGGCAGCACCATAAGGTTACCTCCAAATTTGCCAAGCGAGCACGTGACCCAGCCATACCGCTCCCAAGCCGAGAAAAAGATGCGCCCCGATATAGGTCAGGGCCGCCAGTTGCTTCCCATCACTTAACAGGGTCAGGGCCTCATTGGAAAATGTTGAGTAGGTTGTAAAGGATCCCAGGATGCCGATAAACACGCACAGCCGGACTTCGGCCGAAAACATGCCGCGCGTTTCGGAGAGGTAGGAAAGCAGTCCGATGAGCAGGCATCCCAGAATATTGACCACCAGGGTACCATAGGGAAAATCGATGCTTTTAGACCAACTTTGCACCTGACCACTGATGGCATATCTCAAGATAGCGCCTAGAAAACCACCCATACCCACACAAAGAATCCGAATCACCATTTTATCTGCCTCGTATCAGCGATGGTCAGCCCGCCCTGAAGAAGGTCCCTGGGGCGGTGACTATGATTATCGGTGCAGTTCAATCCAAACGGGTAAGTGTCTATGAAATACACGGTTGCCTAAGTTCTGTCCAACTGTTTGTGGACTGGAGCGGGACGGGCATGATTTTTGACATTCACCCTGCTTGGGTGTATAGAAGGGCTGGCGACCAACCGCCTATCACGTATCCGCCAACCCTGTGAAAGACAGTTGCCCTATGAACAGCTCACGACTGCGCTATCTACCCGTACTGGTTCTCTTGAGCCTGGTCTGGGCCTGCGGGGGCTCACCCCGCCAGGCGCCCCAAACCCCGATCATGGCGCGAGATGGCGCCAAACAGATCCAGAAGGGAAACCGGCAATATGCAAAAGGCTGCTATCAACGGGCGGCTGCTCATTTTTCCCGAGCTCATGCTGATTTCACCGCTGCGGATGACCAGCCGGGCATCGCCGTCAGTTTGAACAGCCTGGGCAATGTCTACCAGGCCACCGGGGATGTGGAAAATGCCGTGGCCTTTTTTGACGAGGCCCTGACCATCAGTTCGGCCCGCGGTGATCAACAGGCCATGTTGCAGGCCCTGGCCAACAAAGCAGCCGCTCTCATTGGGGCCGATCGTTTCGACGATGCAGACAAGGTGCTGGCCGCAGCCGCCGAGCTCGCGCCCGGGCCGTTCTTACCCCTGCAAATCAACAGGGGCATCCTGTTTTTAAAAAGAGCAGCCTATCCGCAGGCGGAGGCAACTTTGGAAGCGGCGCTGGGCAGGGTTTCCAAGGGGGATCATGCCTCACGGGCTAAAATACAATTCGCACTCGGCCGCCTGAAGCAAGCCCAAGGTGATTCAGCCGGTGCCGGTGATCATTTTCAGCAGGCCCTGGCAGCTGATCGGACCGTGGGTTTTTATGCCGGCATGGCCCAGGACCACACCGAATTGGGGAAGATCTACCGGGAGCAGGGTTCATTGGAAAAAGCCCTGGCCCACTATAAGCAGGCCGTCAAGATATACGCCCTGCTGGGTGACGCGCCCAGAGTCGATGCCAGCCTGACCGAACTCGAGAAAACTGCCGATGCAGCCGGGGCGGATATTCGACTCACGGTTCATTTCGCCAAATCATGGCTGGAGGACAAGGGGTTGAAACGGCCGTGCCGGTAGGGTTGACAAGATTAAGGGTGCCTAAGGTGATCTGAAGTGACTAAATTTGAGGAGTCATTGCACGCCACCGTTATTGGCGCTGGGCAGACTTGCTTAACTTTAGTTCACCTAAAACTTTAGATCACTTTAGGCACTTGGTTTCTCAGGCCTTCACCTGCTCCATCCCTCGAGCCAGGGGTTTAACCTGTGCTATCATGTTCTCCGGCAGTGCCCGCCACTTGGGATGCAGCGCTTTGCCCTCACACCACACAAACTCAAGAGATTCAAAACGCTCAGCTATGCAGTGCTGGTCATGTTCTCCGTAAATGACCGCCGGGTAGTATTCGATGTACATCATCCGGGCCGGATCGACACTGAAATCCTTGACCAGGCACGTGGCAATGTGCCCGGCGCAGCTTTTGATGGACATGCCGCTGTCCGGATGATCGGTGGCCAGGGCGATGAAGGGTTTCATGAGGGCCAAATTGTGATCTATGCCCCGGGTCAGATCGTACAGGCGCAGGAGGCATTTACCACTGGCCAGTTTCAGGCGCCCGCCGAATCCATCCCAATTGTAAATACTGTCGTAGAGTAACATCTCCCCGGTCCCGCTAATCTTCTTTTATAACGTGAATATAAACATCTTTTGATTGAATACAATCCGTTTTACCTTAACCGGCACCGGCCATCAATGGGTAAGGGCACTGTAAATCCGCCACAATTTGTCCGGCAGCTCGCGCACATCTGAAATTGCAGTGCGATGCACCGGCCCGAAAAGATCATCCATTGCGTTGGTGGTCTGGATATTCACGGTAATCCCATGGGTGAATATATTCTGGGACCGCGCTTCGAAGATTGCTTTGCGGGTGTCTTCAATGGCATACCTTTTTTTATACCCCGCATCATTGGGAAACCCATCGCCCAGAATGATCAGCAATTTGATCGCAGCATCGATCCGGCGAAAATGTCGAACCGCATGGCGGATGGCTGCCCCCATACGGGTGTTGCGCTGGGGCGCCATGGCGTTTATGCGGGCCCTGACCGCGGGCCCCATGCGTTCCGGAAAACCCTTCAGCGTGTAAAAGTCGACCCCCAGCCGACCGGTCCCGGAAAACCCGGATAGGGCATAGGCATCTCCCACGACCTCCAGGGCTTCACAAAAAAGGACAATGGCTTCCTTTTCGACATCCAGAACCGTGTCGTTTGATCCCAGCACCGGGTTGGCCGTGGATTTAGAAAGATCCACGAGCAGCATCACCGCTACATCCCGCGCTGATTTCATTCTTTTTATATACAACCGGTCGGATGGCATGATGCCCGCCTTCCTGTCCAGCGCAAAGTCGAGCATGGCACGATAGTCAAAGTCGTCGCCTTCGATCCATTGGCGCAGGATCTGAATGCCCTCGGGCTTGAGCAGCTCGAACGCTGTTCTTATATTTTTGACCAGACCTTGATGCCGCAGCAGGGTCCGCGGATAGAATCCGTTTTCATGGCCGGACAACTCTTTTTCCGTTAGGCGGGTATGGTCCACCAGATAGTCGTTCTGGGTGCAGTCCCATTCGGGGTAGCGAAAAACGCCGGCGCCCCCGTCGTCCGAATTGTCACCCTCCGGCCCGAAGACCGGCAATATCTCCGTGAGCCCAAGCACCTCCGGGGCCAGGTTGTCCATATCCAAAGGCGCCTTACCACCGGCAGCAGCCACCAGTCGCTGAAGATCATCCACGCTCAGACGGCCATTGTTCGCTCTGAGCTTTGCGGCCAGATTCGAGCGGTAAACCTTGTGTCCGGCTTGCTTCAGCTGAGATTGAATCCGACGGATAAGGGTCTGCTCCTGGCTGAAGCGCAAGTGGTGCAAGGCCGGCCGCACACGGCGACCGTAGGGAAACGCCACGGGACGATATCCAGCCCGGGTCGTCAAAGCCGGGGCAATCGTTCGCAAAGCCTCCAACACCAGGGGGTAGATGGCTTGGACGGCGCCGGCTGTGTTCGCAACGGTTGCCTTGCCTGTTATCAGGCTCTCAAAAATAGCCACCACCCGGTCAGTGATCTGCAATTCTCCGGCCTGGTTCAAGGGCACCAAGCCGGGAATACCCAGGGCAATTCGGGCGTAGAGTTCATAGATGTAAGCCGGTGCGCCCCCCCGTTTGGCCAGATGCGCCGTTTCCCGGCCGATGATATCACGGGCGGCCCGGTCGAGACCGGGATATCTTGCGGCCAGCCGCCGGATCCGGCCGTGTTCTACCAGGGTAAACAGGTCCGCTGCCAGCGTCGGGACGGCAAACGTGTCGAAAAAATGCTCTAGGTCCGCCTTCTCGGCGGAAACGCCTGTGGCGTTCAACGCTATATCCCCGCGGTCGGCCGCTTTCTCCAGATCGAAGTCAAACGTGCCGAACTCGGCACAACCAGCTTCCAGCCGAATGAGGCACATGCCCAATTCCGTGTTCCTCCGCACGGTGGCCAACCGGTTGATCACCGGCTCGATATAGAACGTGGCCCCATCGAAGTAAATGTCGGCCTCGTCCAGTGACCCGGAGCAGGCCGCAGGCAACGCTTCAATCGATTTCACGGTGAGCCCACGTCCAACCCGGGCCTGCAGGTAACGATCAAGACGTCCGCGGATGGTACTGAGCGGCACCGCAACCTGGAGTTCCCGGCAGGCCTCCACACCCGGCAGGGAGGATAACTCCAGAAAACGGATGCCGTGATCCCGGTCACGTCGAAAAACGTTCAGCCCCCGCCGGACAAACGCGTTCAGCGCCTTTTCGTTCAGCAGCCCGGCGCCTTTTTCAAGACCGTCAAAAAACGGTTCCAACAGGGTATCATCGACGGACATCACTTCATGCAGCCGAGCCAACTGCCACGCTCGGCAAGCCACATCCAGGGTGGCCGCCAGGCGCGGCAGCCGTTTGGAGATAATCAGACAGCGGTTATAGGTCAGGGGGTGGTCAAACACCGTGGCCAGTAGTTCCAAGTAAGCACGGGCACCGGCCGTATCATTTTCGGCCAGAAATGTGGAAAGGGTCGCCAGGGGATCTTTGAGGGTGTAGGCCCCTTTGGCCAGCATGATGTCCGTAACCGCCAAAAATCGTGCGGTAAAGGTCGCCTCGTCATGGGCAATCACCTGGACCAGGGCCTCGGCGAACAGCTTGCCCAGCGTGGGTCCGTGCTTCCCGGCGGTCCGTACCAACCGGCTGTAATGCCGCACCTGTTCCGGTCCGGTCAGGCCGGCAAGGGCGGTCAGACCCTGGGCGTAAGTATGCCCGAAGGAGACCTCCGTCACGAACCCCTGTAAAATTTCAGCCACCAGAAAACGGATGTCCTCGTCCGCAAAATGGTGTCGGCCGGCTTCAAGTGCCGAGCGCAATTGGTCGGCCAGCTCCGGATCGGCGCCGGCCAGATATTCCAGAGGCTCCCGGTCAGCAGGTATCATAACCGATCTTCCCATCTGAATAACGTGCAGAACCTGTCTCAGGAATGCATTTTGGTTCAAGATCATGGCGGCCAATCAGATCCAACCAAAGGAATACGGATAGTATTGCGAGGATTTGATCTGATTGGCCAACGCAGAGATTGAGCCAATCGGGTTTCGCTCTGCGAGCTTCGCCCGACAAGAAGACGTTTTTTAGAAAGCCGGAAGAAACCCCTTTAAAAACCGAATTTTGGTCCAAGGTCAAGGCGGCCGCGAGGCCCCTCCCGGAGGAATACTCGAGTATTTCGAGGACAGGGGTCGAGCGCCCAACGCCGAGATTGGACCAAATGGCGTTTTTAAAGGGGTTTCTAAAAGATGTCATCGATTATGTCCGCCAACGTCTGCTGTAAGCGCGCGTCATCCGTGAGCGGCTGACAGATGGCTGTTCGGCAGGCATTTTTAAGTTCGATCCCGCGGCTGATCAATTGCGCAGCATAAATCAACAGGCGGGTACTGGCACCCTCGGTAAGACCGTGCTCACGCATGTTTCTGATTTTCTGCCCCAGAAGGACCAACTGGCCGGCCAGTTCCGTCTCCACGCCACCCTCGTGAGCCACGATTTCGGCTTCCTTTTCAGGCGCTGGATAACTAAAGTCAAAGGCCACAAATCGCTGCCGGGTGCTCTGTTTCATGTCTTTTAAAACAGACTGGTAACCGGGGTTGAAGGAAATCACCATAGAAAAATCAGGATGTGCCGGTATGGTTTCGCCTTTTTTATCAATGTTCAGGATGCGGCGATTATCGGTTAACGGGTGGATGACGACCGTGGTGTCCTTGCGGGCTTCCACAATTTCATCCAGGTAGCAGATGGCGCCGGCCCGCACCGCCCGCGTTAAGGGCCCGTCCACCCAGACGGTTTCATCGCTCTTTAACAGGTATCGGCCGATGAGATCGGATGCGAACAGGTCCTCATGACAGGCCACCGTCACGAGCGGACGCTGCAGGCGATAGGCCATGTACTCGACGAACCGGCTCTTGCCGCAACCGGTCGGGCCCTTGAGCATTACCGGTAGGCGGGCATCGTAGGCAGCGGTGAACATCCCGATTTCACCGTCCGCTTCCAGATAGTAGGGTTCCTGGGTCACCAGCGTTAAATTTTCGTTGGTATTTGGGGCATTCGTCATGGTTGGCTACCTGTCTCGGTCTGGGGTGGACAAAAGCGCATCTTGCCAAACTCTGTCTTGCATTGACACGCAAAATCGACTACTTATATTCGGTCCCCAATAGGATGCCCGGGAATAAACAACCCCCGTGACGCGGGTGGCCTTGGTTCGCCCGCTCAGCAGGAAAACAAAGGGGCACACCAGTGCCATTGCTTACGTTTTGCTGATCCCTGTAAGCTGGGGCCCGGCCAAAACAATTTGGAAATATACAGTGACCGCTTTAAACAACCCCAATGTCGTGCACCATCTGACCTGCGACGACAAAGAGATTACCCTGATCGGCACCGCCCATGTTTCCAAGGAGAGTGTGGATCTGGTCAAGTCAATCATCGAGCAGGAAAACCCGGATACCGTGGCTGTAGAATTGTGCCCTTCCCGCTTTCAAACCATCAAGCAAAAGGACCAATGGCGGGAAATGGATATCATCAAGGTAATCAAGGAAAAGAAGGCATTTCTGCTGTTGGCCAACTTCATGCTGGCCTCCTTCCAAAAAAGAATCGCGGCCAAGCTGGACATCAAGCCCGGGGCCGAGATGATCCAGGCCATTGAAAGCGGCGAAGCCGGGGGGGCGGATATTCACCTGGCCGACCGGGACATCCGGATCACCCTTTCCAGGACCTGGCGCACCATGGGACTGTGGTCCAAAATCAAGCTGCTGTTCCAGTTGATCCTGTCGCTGGGGGAAGTTGAGGACATCGGAGAAGAGGACATCGAAAACATGAAGCAGCAGGACGTCCTCGAGTCTCTGCTGGCTGAATTGGGACAGGCCATGCCGGTGGTAAAAAATATTCTGATCGATGAGCGCGACCAGTACCTTTGTGAAAAAATCCGAACCGCTCCGGGCCGCAAAGTGGTGGCCGTGGTCGGGGCCGGTCATGTGCCCGGCATTAAAGCATACTGGGAAAAGGGGATTCAGCTCGACCAGTTGGAACAACTGCCCCCCAAAGGGCCCTTGGCCGGCACCCTCAAATGGATTCTCCCGGGCCTGATCCTCCTCCTGCTGGCGGCCGGGTTCTATATGGGCGGCAAAGATGCCGGCACCGGTATGCTCACCTGGTGGGTTATGGCCAACGGCATCCTGGCCGGGCTCGGGGCGGTCATCGCCCTGGCCCACCCGCTGACCGTGGTCTCATCGGTGGTGGCCGCGCCGCTTACTTCGCTCAATCCCATGATCGCCGCCGGCTGGGTTTCGGGGTTGGTGGAGGCGTTTGCCCGCAAACCCCGGGTTCGCGATTTTGAAAAACTGCCCCAGGATATCCTATCGGTAAAAGGCTTCTGGAAAAACAAGGTGACCAAAATCCTTTTGGTCGTCGTATTCACGAATCTGGGCAGCTCCATCGGCACCTTCGTGGCCATCCCTATGATGCTGCGTTTTTTCTAATTCTTTTCCACTCCCGCCTGTGTTAATCTGGTTGGCACAAGGTTGCACCCTTTCGCCGGAAAAATTCTGGCCCCAATCACACTTACGCAACGTTCTCTTATTGTGGGAGTAGATTATGAATCCGGATCAGCAAATTGAAGAAAAAGCGTTGAAAACCTCCATGCTCGGTGCCTTCATCCTGGCACTCTGGGGCCTGCTGATGGCCGCTTTGTCCCAATCCGGGGCCGTATTACTGGACGGTATGTACAACTTGATTTCAGCCATTATGACCTTTTTTTCGATTGAAATCACACGCATGATCTTCGGCCGGGAAACCCGTGAGTACCCCCTGGGCTATTTCGCCTTCGAGTCTCTGTTTGTACTGATCAAAGGAACCGCCATTCTGATCCTGGTCCTGATGGCATTGTATGACAATATCATGCTGTTGGTTTCAGGCGGTCAAGAGCCGGCCCTGGGACTCTTGACGTTATATGTCAGCCTGGCGGTTATCGGCTGCTTTGCCGTATATAGTGTGCTCCGCAGAAGTTTAAAAAAGGCTGATTCGGATCTTTTAAAGGCCGAGGCCAAAGCGTGGCTGCTCAATGGGGCCGTAACAGGGGCTATCGGGATTGCGTTCGTGATTGTACTATTGCTCCAAGATACAGCCTGGGGATGGACCACCCGTTACGCGGACCAGGTGCTGGTCATCGGCATGTCATTGCTGTTTATCAAGGAACCGCTGATCCTGATGCGCAATGGGCTGAAGGAGCTGCTGCTGGCGGCACCCCAAAAAACCTTTTCCCAGCCGTTCATCGACCGGATCCTGCCCCTGAAGGAAGAAATAGGCGCCCGGCACCTTTCCCTTGAAATATTGAAAACCGGACGGCGGATATGGGTCACGGTATTCATGGACCCCGCGGAAGACATCTTGAAGGTAGATGCATTCATGGCATTGAAGACCCGCCTGCGGACCCTCGCCCATGACATCCATCCCAATGCGCAGATTGAGCTTATCTTGGAAAGATCAGAAAGCGGCGGCTAACGGCCGCCGACACGAAGACGCGGTTAAACCAGAAAAATTTTCGAATTGAGCCGTTATCCCGCAGGTGCTATGACAGTCAGGGTCCGCTTGAACTCCTGGCCGCTGTCGGTTGTAAACGTCTGCCGCTCGGTTGAAAGCCGCCCTTCGGCAAACAGCTGAATACATTCCGGGTAGAGAATCCATTCCTGTTTCAGGCCGTTGGATTTAATCGTATCCAACGAATCCCCGGGTTGGATTTCAAATGCCCGCTGCCCGATGATCGGGCCGGAATCTTCGCCGTAATCGATGAAATGGACGGTGCAGCCACCGACTTTGCAGCCGTAGCGGTAGGTATCGCCGTATCCGTCCACGCCCGGAAAGGAGGGCAGCAAGGCCGGATGGATATTCATGATGATCGGTTTGCCGGGGACGGTATTGATCCTGTCAATCAGGTAGGGGGTCAGGTTGCGCATGAAGCCGGCCAGGACCAACAGGTCGAAAGGATACGGCTGCATGGCTTCCAGCAAGGCAGACTCGGCTACGGCCCGGGTGTGCAAGAAGGCATTGACTTTCTCCGGATCTGCCTCCGGCGAGAAAAACCCCTGTTTCTCGACGAGATACTCAAGGTCAAAATCAGCCGGTAGAGAGACTGAATCAGGGTTTTGACGGTATTGCCGGATAATGCGGCCATAGTCCACCACAAACGTGGGAATGCTGTGTTTTTCACCCCGCTGCAGCCCCTTGGCATCCGGGTTGTCTGACCCTACGAATACCATCTCGCCGTCGATCTTGCCCGCCTCGCAGGAATCGATGATTGCCTGCAGATTGGTCCCGCCCCCTGAAATCAGTGCGCCGATCTTGATTTTAGCCGCCATGTCGCCTCCTGTTTGGTTGGTAGGTCCCACTGTTTACATCAAGGCATTAGCAAAACCGTAAATGCGTGTCAATTACCGTATATGGGCCGGCTTTACACGGTTGACAATGAATACCAGCACGATTATATAAAGGCTATCTCAAAAATAGGATTTTGGTTCGAGGTCACGGCAGCTGAGAGGTTTCTACAGGACGAACCCGCAAGGATTTCTACGCAAGGAACCGCGTGCCCAATATAGAGATTGGGCAGAAGATGTTTTCGAAATAGCCGCTAGTCGCCACCACTTAACCCTATAAAAGGAAACCAGGCCAATGGGCGAAAACGTAATTGAAATTGAAGACAGCTCCTTTGATACTGAAGTTTTGCAGAGTGATAAACCCGCCCTTGTGGATTTCTGGGCGCCCTGGTGCGGACCCTGTAAAGCGATCAGTCCGGTGATCAACGATCTCGCCGGTGAATTCGGCGATAGGGTCAAATTTACCAAGTGCAATGTGGATGACAATCCGGTAACACCGGGAAAATATGGAATCAAGGCCATTCCCACCCTCATCTTTTTCAAAGATGGCCAGGTGGTGGAACAGATCACCGGCATGGTGGCTAAATCCAAACTGGAAGAAGCCCTTAACAAACTGTTGTAAGCTGCGCCTTTCTCCAGAAAGGCGCCAGAACACTTAAAGACCGGTGATGCCGATGGCAAGGCCTCACCGGTTTATTTATGCAAGACTGATAAGGTTCACCCCATGCAAACGATACGCTTATTTACCGCCTGCACCCTGCTCACCGGCCTGGCGGCGCTGAGCCTGCTCTCCGGCTGCGCCTGGTTTAGCCGGGAGGATACCCGACCGGCTCATGAACTGGCCCAGGACGGTATGGAGGACTACAAAGACGGGAATTACAGTACAGCGATTGAAACTTTCGAGCGACTCAAGGACTGGTACCCCTTCAGTAAATACGCCATCCTGGCGGAACTCAAGATTGGCGACGCCTACTATCAGAAAGAAGATTACGAAGATGCCGTTTTTGCGTACGAGGAGTTTCTCAACCTCCATCCGCGCAATGAAGCCGTCCCCTATGTGATGTACCAGATCGGACGGTGCTATTTTGATCAGGTGGACGCCGTTGATCGCGACCAGGCCAATACCCTCAAGGCCCTGGAAAGTTTCAACAAGCTGGTAGCCCGCTACCCGGTGGACAGCTATGCCCGCAAAGCCCGTCCCCACATAGCGGTCTGCGTAAAGACCCTGGCCGGCCACGATCTTTACGTGGGGCGCTTTTATTTTAAAAGCCGCTACTACAAAGCGGCCCTAAGTCGGTTTCTGGCCGTGATCAATGATTATCCTGATGTGGGCCTGCAGCACGATGCCCTGCAGTACCTGACCATTTTGGAAGCCGAAATCAAACGGGCGGATGACGGCAGTCGGCATTATTTCCCTTGGGAAAACCCTCTAGAGCAAAAGCAGGACACGCCCGCGCCGGATAAATGAGCCCCTCTTTTCCGGTACGGCCGGGACTCCGGGCAAGAAATCAGGCCCACCGCAATAAAAAGGCTTTACACGATCCACCCCATATTATATGAATAGTGTTTGCAGTTTTAAGCGGCGGTCAACATCCCGCCGGAGCATCTAGAAATCCGAATGAAATGCAGGAAACGATATCATGTCCAAAGTATGTGAAATATGTGGGAAAAAACCTGTCGTGGGTAGCAATGTGAGTCACGCCCACAATGTCACCAAGCGGCGTTTCAATCCCAATCTGCAGAGCGTGCGCGCAATGGACAAAGGCCGTCCCAAGAAGATGGTCGTCTGCACGACTTGTATTAAATCCGGGCGGGTAGTTAAAGTCGCCTAAAGCTGTAACCCACAATTCGTATCGCTAACTGGATGGCCGACCTTTAAGAAGCCATCTCAAAAACGGATTTTGGTTCAAAATGACGCAAAGCTAATGCCTAACGTGGTGCAAGGCGTCCGTGAGGAATACATCAGGTATTTCGAGGATTTATTCCGGGCGCCCAACGCAGCGTTTGGGCCAAAAGACTTTTCTGAGATGGTTTCTCTTATCCGACGCGCTTCACATCCTGTACATTCTTGACTTTTCTGATCGACGCCAGTATCCGCCGCAAATGTGCGGTACTTCTGACACCAACCGAAAAGCTGCTTTCCACGTGCTTGTCATTCCCGGTTTTGGTGTTGGCGCTGAGGATATTGGCCTCGTTTTTCGTGATACAGCCGACGATATCCGCCAATAGGCCCACCCGGTCATAGGACGTCACCTGGAAATCGGCCGGAAACGTCTCGGATGCTTCCATATTCCACTCTACATCGATCCGGCGTTCCGGGCTCATCTTGAGCGCATTTACGCAGTTGGCCCGATGGACCGTCACCCCAAAACCGCGGGTGATATAGCCGGTGATGTTATCACCGGGAACCGGCTGGCAGCATTTCCCAAATTTAATCAGGATGTCGTCCACCCCTTTTACCACCACGCCGGTTTTCGGCTTTTTCTTACGCACCCGCCCCATCAGTTTGTTCAAAATCGATTCGCGACCTTCCGCGTCATCCGTTTTCGGCTCGAGGCGCCGGATGATCTGCAGGGGCGTAATCTTGCCATAGCCAACACTGGCGATCAGGTCATCCAGAGATTTGAAACCGAAGTATTCTACCACCGCAGCCATCTCTTCCGACTTGACCTGGGTGTTGAAATTCAGTTTGTGCTTGCGAAACGCCTTTTCGCACATCTCCCGTCCCAAACTCAGGCTGCGTTCCTTTTCCTGAATCTTGACCCATTGCCGGATTTTGGATTTGGCCTTGACCGTCTTGACGAAATTCAGCCAGTCTTTACTGGGATGATGGTTTTTCTGGGTGACTACTTCTACTATGTCGCCGGTCTGCAGGGCATACTGCAGGGGCACCAGACGGCCGTTCACCTTGCCGCCGACACACTGGTTGCCGACCTCGGTGTGAATCAGGTAGGCGAAATCAACCGGCGTGGCGCCCTTGGGCAAGGTTTTGACTTCCCCGGTGGGCGTAAAAACGTAGACTTCATCGGGGAACAGGTCGATACGGACGTTTTCCAGAAACTCGTTGGGGTCCTGGGTGTGTTCCTGGTTCTCCACAATGTTCTGTATCCAGGCAAAGGTGTTGCGCACTTTATCGTCGACCTGGTTGCCCTCCTTGTAACTCCAATGGGCGGCAATGCCTGATTTGGCCACGTTGTCCATTTCGTAGGTCCGAATCTGGATTTCGACCCGCGCGCCCCGGGGACCGATAACCGTCGTGTGCAAGGACTGATACATGTTGGGCTTGGGCCGGGCGATGTAATCCTTGAATTTGACGTCAATGGGTTTCCACAAGGCATGGATCAGGCCCAGCACCTCGTAGCAGTGCGATACCGTATCCAGGATGATCCGAAACGCGATGATGTCATAGATTTCTTCGAACGGCAGATTCTGGGTCTGCATCTTGTGATAAATGCTGTAGACTTTTTTATGCCGCCCGAGCACCTTGCCCCGCAGGTCGGCTTCGGCCAGTTTCTGGACAATGATCTGGCGAACGGTCTGGATATACTCTTCCCGACCCGCCAACCCCTTGCTGACCAGAGAACTGATCCGGTTGTAATCGTCTGGGTACAGATACCTGAAGGAATTGTCTTCTAGTTCGTGCTTGATCCAATAGATACCCAGCCGCGAGGCGATCGGAGCAAAAATATCCATGGTCTCCCGGGCAATTTTAGCCTGGGTTTTAGGGTCGTGAAACTCCAGGGTGCGCATGTTGTGCAGCCGGTCGGCCAGTTTGATAAGAATCACCCGGATGTCATCCGCCATGGCCAGCAGCATTTTGCGAATGCTTTCCGCCTGGCGAGCCCGCGCGTTTTCAAACGGCAACACACTGAGCTTGGTCACCCCGGAAACGATGTGTTCGACTTCCGGGCCAAAAATAGTTCTAACTTCCTCCGCGGTCGTGTGGGTATCTTCGATGACATCGTGCAGCAAACCGGCCACGACGCTGACGGTGTCGAGTTTCATTTCAGCGAGGATTCCGGCGACTTCAAGCGGGTGCGACAGGTAGGGTTCGCCGGATAGACGCACCTGCCCGGCATGGACCCGGGCCGAATAGACATAGGCCTGGTTGACCACCCCCAGGTCCGCTTCGGGGTTGTAAGCGGAAATTTTATCGATGATGTCGCCGATCCGAATCATGACTAGTATGCTTTAGCAAATATTACCCGCTCCTCCGACGGCTCACCACAGCAGATACAACTGCCGCTTGTATCCGAACCCAATTTTGAAAAAGGAATACAGCGGATGGTCACTTTCAGGTCTTCCTTGATGCGTTCTTCGCATTCATCGCGGCCACACCAGTGCGACAGGGCGAAGCCGCCGTGGATTTCGGGCTTTTCTGTGTTCGCCGCCGTGAAATAGTCGTAAAATGCCTGGTTGTCGTCGATTTCCAAGGTGTGCGCGTGTCGGTAGGCCAGCGCCCGATCATAGAGTGTCTGCTGAATGTCGTCCAGCACCGTCCCAATCGAAGCGACGAACTCATCGCGTTTGATGCCCGCCTTGTCCCGGTGGGATTTATCTCGCCGACCAACGAATACGGAGTCCTCAGCAATATCACGCGGGCCAATCTCCGCCCGGACCGGGATGCCTTTTTTGATCCAGTCCCAGCTTTTGCCGCCACCGATATCGCGGTCGTCAATCTCAACCTGCACGGGGCGGCCGTGATAATTTTGACTTTTCAGATCGGCTGCCAGGCGATTGACATAGTCCATCACCGTCTGGCGATCTTTCTCTTTGCGGACAATCGGGATGAGGACCACGTGGGACGATGCAATGCGCGGCGGCAGCACCAGACCGTCATCATCGCTATGGGTCATGATCATGCCGCCGATCATCCGGGTAGAGGTGCCCCAAGAAGTCGTCCAGGCGAACTCCTCCTTTTCCTGGGCCGACTGAAACTTTATCCCCGACGCCTTGGCAAAATTCTGTCCAAGAAAATGGGATGTCCCAGCCTGCAGGGCCTTGCGGTCCTGCATCATCGCCTCGATGCACTGCGTGTCGACCGCACCCGGAAACCGTTCCCGGGCGGTCTTGTGCCCTTTGATGACCGGGATGGCCAAAAACTCCTCCACAAACCGGGCATACACATCCAGCATTTGCGCTGTGCGTTCGATCGCCTCGGTGGCGGTGGCATGGGCGGTATGCCCCTCCTGCCAGAGAAACTCGCTGGTCCTCAAAAAGATGCGGGTGCGCATCTCCCAACGGACCACATTGGCCCACTGGTTAATCAGGATGGGCAGGTCTCGGTAGCTACTGACCCACTTGGAAAAGGACTCACCGATAATGGTTTCAGAAGTGGGCCTGACCACCAGCGGTTCACCCAGCTCACCGGCGGGTACCAGGCCACCCGCAGCGCCCTTTTCCAGGCGGTGATGGGTCACAACCGCGCATTCCGTTGCAAAGCCTTCCACGTGCTCCGCCTCTTTCTCAAGATAGTTCAGGGGAATAAAGAGAGGAAAATAGGCATTCCTAACCCCGGTCTCCTTGAACATGGCATCCATTTCGCGCATGATATTTTCCCAAATCGCGTAGCCCCAGGGCTTGATGACCATGCAACCGCGGACCGGTGACGGTTCAGCCAGGTCCGATGCTTTAACGACCTGCTGGTACCATTCCGGATAGTCTTCGGCCCGGGTAGGCGTGATTGCTGTCTTGGCCTGCTTCTTTCCCATAATCTCCTCTCAGTCTAGATACGGCTTCAAATTAATCACTTTTGCTGTTTATCTTTCGAAAATTTTTCCACTTCATCGAGTAAAACCGGAACCAGGTCTTCCTGGTCGAACTTTTTAACGATTTTGCCATGACGGAACAGAACACCGGTACCATCCCCGCCAGCAATGCCTATATCGGCCTCCCGGGCTTCGCCAGGGCCATTGACCACACAGCCCATGATGGCGACCTTCACATCGGCCCGGGACGTAAACAGGGCGGATTCCACCTGCTCGGCAATATTAAAAAGGTCGACCTTGCAGCGTCCGCAGGTCGGACAGGAGATAATTTCGGGACCCCGGCTGCGAATATCCAGTGAGCGCAGAATTTCATAACCAACTTTTATCTCTTCGACTGGATCCCGAGTCAGAGAGACCCGCAGGGTATCCCCGATACCCTGGCTCAGCAACATGCCGATGCCGACGGCGGATTTGACGATACCGGCATACAGCCCGCCGGCCTCGGTAATCCCGACGTGCAGCGGCAGATCGGTCCGGCCGGCCAGCTCGCGATAAGCGGCCACGGTGCGGTATACATCCGATGCTTTCAGCGAGACCTTCAATTCGTGAAAATCCAGGGACCGTAAATGCTCAATGTGCCGCAGCGCGCTTGCCACCATGGCGGCGGACGTGGCCCTGCCACCGTATTTATCCAGTAGGTCCTTTTCGAGCGAACCGGAGTTCACACCGATGCGGACGGCCAGCCCCAGGTCGCGGGCACAGTCGACCACCGCCCGGACCTTTTTTTCACTGCCGATGTTGCCCGGATTGATCCGTAAACCGTCGGCTCCCGACTGGGCGGCGGCAATGGCCAGCCGGTAGTCAAAATGGATATCCGCTATCAGGGGGATATCGATGGCCGCCTTGATTTTGGTAATGGCTGCAGCAGCTTCTTCGTCCGGCACTGCCACCCGGATTATTTCACAGCCGGCGGCAGACAGTTGGTTGATCTGGGCTACCGTAGCGGCCACGTCCTGGGTGTAGGTGTTGGTCATCGACTGCACGGCAATGGGGGCGCCGCCACCCACCGGGACGGATCCCACCTTAATCTGCCGGGTCGCTCTTCTTGTTATACTAAACGGCATTTGGCCTACACGACCTCTCTATCCTACTTAAATCACATTGAATCCGGCGTATTGGCAACCCAAACGCACAGGCTGCCATTGAACCCGTCAGCGGGGTTCTGCGCCACAGGAATATATAAGCATATTTCGGGAATGAGGCAATAACACCGCCAAATGTGGATGGTATCGGATAATATTTACGTCGTTTCTAACAAAGCCCCTGCCCGAGTTCAAGGGAAATTGGTCCCGACACCGGATTGAGTTTCCCCCGGCTTGACTTATATTCATGATATTGATGTTATTATGATCTTTCCAGCAACAACCGGAGGACAAGCAGCTTGCCGCAGCCGAACCAAACAACCAGCCCCGCAGGATATCTAAAGCAGACGTTCCGGCTGCTGGTGGTAACCGGTTTTTTCACCCTGTGCGGCCTATACATCTACCTTTTCACGCCGGAACCGCCCCCCGAACCGGCCTTGGCGCGCATCCTGCGCACCGGCAAGATCACCGTGCTGACCCGCAACAATGCCAACTCCTACTACCTCTATCGCGGCCAGCCCATGGGTTTTGAATACGACCTCGCCAAGGCCTTCGCCGACCACCTGGGTGTCCGCCTGGACCTGAAGGTAGCCGAACGCTGGGAAGGCATGATCCCGGACATTCAGACCAGTGAGGCCGACATGATCGCGGCGGACCTGACCGTTACCGCCAAACGTCTGCGCCAGGTGTCCTTTTCCGACGGATACCTGACCACCCGTCAGCAGATCATCACCAATCGATACCATCCGGATATACGCGGCCCCGAGGATCTGGAGGGCAGGACGGTCCACGTGCGCCGGGGCACCTCCTACCAGGAGCGCCTCGAAGAGATGCAAGCCGCCGGCCTCGTCGTCAATATCAGGCTGCACGTGGATGTCCCCACCGAGGAGCTGATCCGTCAGGTCGCCCTTGGTGATATCGGCATTACCCTGGCCGATGAACACATTGCCCTGTTAAACCGCCGGTATTACCCAGGTGCCCGGGTGGTTTCACCTGTTAGCGAACCCCAGGCGATCGGCTGGGCGGTCCACAAGAACGCCGTCCAGCTGCGCCGGCGCATCAACCGTTTTTTCAAGCAAATCAAGGCCAACGGGAAGTATGCGGAGATTTACGATCGCTATTTTTCCAACCTCGAGATGTTCGACTACGTGGATGTGCGCTCCTACCACCGACGTTTGCGCACCCGCCTGCCCAGTTATCAGCCCATCATCGAGGAGGCCGCGCTGCTGAGTAATTTTAACTGGCGCCTGATCGCCGCCCAGATGTACCAGGAGTCCCACTTCAATCCAGCGGCCCGCAGCCATGCCGGTGCTTACGGCCTGATGCAACTGACGATCCAGACCGCGCGCAGCTTAGGGGTGACCGATATTCTGGATCCGCTCCAGAACATACAGGCTGGTGTGCTGCACCTGAAAATGCTCTATGATTTTTTCAACAACGCTCCGGAACCGGATCGCATGCTCATCGCCCTGGCCGCCTACAACGTGGGGCAGGGTCATCTGTGGGACGCCCGGGACCTGGCCCGGCAGTTCAACCTGGACCCGGATCGCTGGGCATCGCTGGAATACACCCTGCCCCTACTGCGCTATCGCAAATACTACAAAAATGCACGCTACGGCTACTGTCGGGGAACCGAGCCCATCAAGTATATTCGCCAAATCTATTTCTACTACGACATCCTCAAGCGCCACGGCATTGAGTACGAACATGTTCCCGACCCGGCCGGAAGTGAGGAGGGGGCCTAAAATCGCGGGAACCCGCAATCTCGTTTTGTGGCAACCGCGCGCCATACACCTTATCTACAACCTGCCCATAGTTTATAAGACGACAGCGCATGGTTATCCCGTAATGTTACATTCCTTTGACGGGGGCTGGGGGAGGACAAAAACCATCCGGTTCGGTGCAGACTTTGGGATAATCGGTACAATTGCCTCGGAAAACTCCCCTCCCTTGACGGGAGGGGTTGGGGGAGGGTGAAATGCCCGAACCTGAAAGTTCTATCGGGTTCGAAATCGAACAGCAGAGTTTGGAACATTACCGCACCCGATTACGATCCCGATAGCGATTTCGATTTCGAATGAAAAGCGAACCGCCCTTCTGAGCAACATCCAGGCAGGTCTGTCGACACCCCCACCCGGCCTCCCCCGTCAAGGGGGAGGAGTAGTGCCTTAACCGGAAAACAGTGTGTTCAGATTGGAAGGTTCCTGCCTGGCCGCGCCGAAGTTGGGTGGGCCACGTTGGCCTACTACGCAGATTGTGCATAAAGTTGCGCCGTCCGATTTAAAATCGGCCATGGTTGAGAAAAGGTGGGCCCAACGCCGAGATTGGGCCAAAAGGCCTTTTAGAAACAAATGCTAACGGATGGCACAGAAGGGATTGAACCTTTTTTCCTGCCCGATGGTCGTCGGGCCCATGTGGCCCGGATAAACCGGGGTATCGTCATCGTATTGAAAGAGCTTGTTTTGAATACTGGCGATCAGTGTATCGAAATTACCGCCAGGCAAATCGGTGCGGCCAATGGACCCGGCAAACAGGGTGTCGCCCACAAAAATACCTGAATCGGTAACAAACGCCACCCCACCCGGCGAATGTCCGGGGACATGCACGACGTCCAGTTTGACGTCTCCAAACGAAATTGCATCCTTGTCCTGCAACAGGCGGTCCGCATCCGGGGAATTTTCAGCCTGCATGCCGAACATGCGGGCGGAGTGGGCCAGTTGGCCCAGCATGGGCGCGTCATCGCCATGGATCATCAGCTGGGCGCCGGGCACCGCCATCTTCAACTCGCGATTGGCCCCCACGTGATCAAAATGCCCGTGGGTATTCAAGATAAGCTTGAGGGTGAGACCGTCTTCATTCAATGCGTCCAGGATCCGCGGCGCTTCTTCACCGGGGTCGATGACCGCCGCTTCGCGGGTATTTTCACAACCTAGCACATAACAATTTGCCATTATCGGGCCCAGGGCCATGGACTTGAGAATCAATGTCTACTCCTTTTGAGACTGCATCTGGGGTTAATCTTCCAAAGAGAAACGGGGACCTTTACGTTTAACGACCCCTTTTTTACCTTTTACCTGTTCGAACCGTGCCAGCGGCACTTGCTTTGGCGGTGCCTGGGGCCCAGCTTCGGGCCGGGCATCCCAGTCGATGGAAATCTCCGGTATGTCTATATCGAGATGAAGCCCCTCTTTCTCTAAAGCCTGATGGATACTGTCCAGGATCCCGTTAATAAAGGCTCCGGATTCTTCGGACCCAAAGCGCTTGCCGATATCAATGGCCTCATTTAGGGTGACCCGGGTGGGAATGTCGGGGCAACAGAGCAGCTCGAACACCGCGATCCGCAGGATATTACGATCGACCCCGGACATCCGGCTGACTTTCCAGTTACTGGAAAACCGTTCAATCAGCGCGTCGATATCCGGGCGCCCGGCACCGACGCCACTGACCAGTTTTAGAAAGAATGGGCGGGCTTTCTTGGGCGGCAGGCAACTTTGGCAGAAGAGGTCCAGCCCCTCTGCTAGTTCGCACTGCCGCGAATCAATATAAAAAAGAGCTTGCATGGCAAGCTCTCTTGCTCTGCGACGGATCCCCATAAAACGCTAAGCCCGGTTCAGGGTGTCCATCAAGTTGGCCATCTCCACGGCGGAAACAGCGGCACTCCAGCCTTTGTTACCGGCCTTGGTCCCGGCCCGCTCAATGGCCTGCTCGATGGTGTCCGTGGTGATGATGCCGAAGATGACCGGCGTACCGGAATCCAGCGATACCTGGGCAATGCCTTTGCTGGCTTCCGCACACACGTAGTCATAGTGGGATGTGGAACCACGGATCACAGCACCCAGGCAAATGACGGCATCGTATTTTTCAGTTGCCACCGCCTTCTTGGCTACCAGGGGAATTTCAAAGGCACCGGGCACCTTTAAAAGATCGATATCGTCATCATCCACCCCACTGCGCACCAGCGCATCCAGGGCACCACCCACCAACTTGTCGGTTATGAAATCATTGAACCGGCTGGTAATCAGCGCGAATTTCTTTCCTTCGCCCAGCAGTCTTCCTTCAATTAGATTCGGCATTGCCTTTCCTCCCTGTTAACGAGCCATGTCCAGCATGTGGCCCATTTTCAACTTCTTGCACTCGAGATAGCATTCATTGTGCTCATTGGCCGGAACTTCGATTTTTATCTGCTCTACCACACTGAGGCCGTATCCTTCGAGACCCACCATTTTTTTGGGATTGTTGGTTAAAAGGCGCATTTTACGCACCCCCAGATCCACCAGGATCTGGGCCCCGATCCCGTAATCCCGCATGTCATCCTTGAAACCCAGCGCCCGGTTGGCCTCCACGGTGTCGAGCCCCTTGTCGAGCTGGAGCGCATAAGCCTTAAGCTTGTTCACCAGGCCGATTCCCCGGCCCTCCTGGCGCAGGTACAGCACAACCCCCACCCCTTCCTCGGCGATCATCTCCATGGCGTTGTGCAGCTGGTCGCCGCAATCGCATTTCATGGAACCGAAGATGTCGCCGGTCATGCATTCGGAGTGCACCCGCACGAGGGTCGGCTGATCCGGATCGATTTCGCCTTTGACCAGTGCGATATGGGTCAGGTTGTCAAGGATGTTTTCATAGGCGGCAATGCGGAAGTTTCCGCCGTAGGCCGTCGGAATCTCGGTTTCAGCCGCACGGGTCACGAAAGATTCGGTGCGGGTTCGATAGGCCACCAGATCGGCGATGGTGCAGATGCCGATGCCGTGCTCCTGGCTGAACGTCTCCAGGGCCGGCATTCGGGCCATGGTCCCGTCGTCGTCCATGATTTCGCAAATAACGCCAGAGGGGGTCAGGCCGGCCAGACGGGCCAGATCCACCGAGCCTTCGGTCTGTCCTACGCGCACCATCACCCCGCCGTCCCGGGCGCGCAGGGGGAAAATGTGACCCGGGCTCACCAGGTCTTCTGCGCGGGCATCTTTGGCCACTGCTGTCAATATGGTGGTTGCCCGGTCGGCTGCGGAAATGCCGGTGGTTACGCCGTGTTTAGCTTCGATGGATACCGTAAAGCCGGTCTCGAAAGGCGAGGTGTTTTTGTTCACCATCATCGGCAGATTCAGTTCATCGGCTTTTTCGCCGGTTAGCGACAGGCAGATCAGGCCGCGGCCGTACTTGGCCATAAAGTTAATGGCCTCGGGGGTCACACACTCGGCCGCCATGGTAAGGTCGCCTTCATTCTCACGATCTTCATCATCCACCAGGATGACCATCTTGCCTGATTGGACATCTTCAATTGCCTGTTCAATAGAAATCTTGGGCATGGTATCGTTTATACTCCCGGGCGGCCTGAAGGGTTCATTCAAGCGGCCGCTTACGTTTTGAAGCAAATTTGAATCTAAAGATGCTTCCTATAAAAATCCTGTCTTCGCCAGAAATTGCATATCCAGGGATTCTGAATTTTGCGTTTCCCGGCTCTCCTTATGCTTTCCGTTGATAAACTTTTCTACATATTTTCCCAGCATATCGGTCTCGATGTTGACCACCGCCCCCGCATCCTTCAGGTCAATGGTGGTCCATTTGGCCGTATGGGGGATGATGCTGACACTGAAACTTTGTTGCGCGCAGCTGTTGATTGTCAGGCTGATACCGTCTATCGCCACGGAACCTTTAGGAATCATGTACCGTGAAAGGTCCTCGGAAACGGCGAACGTCACCACGATGGCGTTGCCCTCGTGTTGTTTGCCGGTAATGGTACCCAGACCGTCAATATGACCCGACACCAGATGGCCATCCAGACGGTCGGACAACCGAAGCGCCCGCTCCAGGTTCACCCGGTCGCCGATTTTGATCGATTTGAACGTGGTCTTGGACAATGTTTCGGGGGATACATCCACCGCGAAACGCGACCCTTGCAAGCTCACCGCCGTCAGGCAGGCCCCATTGACCGCGATACTGTCCCCGATCCGGGTGCCTTCAAGGGAAAAGTCCGCCGTCACCGTCAGACGGCTGCCGCCGTCCACCGGTCGCACCTGCGACACCGTTCCCAAGCCTTCAATGATACCGGTAAACATATGCTCCTAATGAACCATTTGAAAATGCTTGCCAAGCTTTCAATCGGGATAGTGCACGTATCCTTCGACCAGCAGGTCGTCTTCGAACCGCTGGGTCCGCACGTCGGCCAGCCGTATGCTGTCCGCCATACTGTCGCGGCTTGGTCCCGCACAGATCGGGACGCCGTCATCACCGCCCAGGATCTTCGGGGCGTAAAAAAACATGGCTTTGTCGACAATGCCGGCAGCAAACGCGGCAGCAATCACCCGGCTGCCGCCTTCGATCAGAAGGCTGGTGATATCCCGTTCACCCAGGTACTGCATGAGGCCCACCAGATCGATGCGACCGTCGCTGCCGGCTGGCATGGGTACCACTTCTACCCCGGGCCGCACAACCCGCGCCCGCGCAGCGTCAGGTACGCTGTCCGCACATATAATAAGGGTTACCGCCTCGGAGTCAAGCCGCAAGATGCCTGCATTTTCAGATATTGACAGGCGGCTGTCCAAGATGATCCGCACTGGGTCCCGGGGGCTGGGTTGCACGTCGGCCGGCAGCCGGGTAGTGAGGCTCGGATCATCGGCCTGCACCGTGTTGATCCCCACCATGATACCGTCCACTGCGTGGCGGACGCGGTGCACCTGCTGGCGTGATGATGGACCGGTCACCCAGCGGGCATCCCCGGTGCGGGTTGCAATGCGGCCATCCAACGTCGCGGCACATTTGAGCGTGACGAAAGGGCGCCCGGTGCAGATATGTTTGACAAACGCCTCGTTCAGGCGCCGGGCCTCGGGCTCACACACGCTGCGATGGACCTGGATGCCCTGCGCTTGGAGCGCGGCGTGGCCGCCGCCGGCCACCCGGGGGTTGGGATCATCCATGGCCGAAACGACCGTTCGGATGCCTGAGCTGATGATCTTCGCTGTGCAGGGGGGTGTCCGCCCGGTATGGTTGCAAGGTTCCAGGGTAACGTACAGGATTGCGCCACTGGCTTCCTCACCGGCATCATCGAGCGCATTGACTTCGGCGTGTGGCAACCCGGCTGCCTGATGGTAGCCTTCACCCACGATCCGTCCGTCTTTGACCACGACCGCTCCCACCATGGGGTTAGGGGAGGTAAACCCCTCTGCCCGGCGGGCCAGATCAAGTGCTCGGCGCATATAATACGGGTGATCCATTGTACCTCGCTTTAGCGTAAAAGAATGCCTGCTCTCTATCGTGTTTTACGGCAGTTTGCAATGCAGGGTTTGAAATGCCGGGTGGCACCGGAGGTCGGCTTGGCCGCCCCCGGTCGCATGCTCGTTTAAGCGGAATCCGATTGGGTGGGAGATGCTTTGAATTGCTGGACCGGTGCAGGTTCCGCGTCAGGTTTTATGGCTGCTCAGCAGACTGCGCAGCTCCGACACAAAATCGTTGACATCCTTAAATTCACGATACACCGAGGCAAACCTTACGTATGCGATATCATTAAGATTATGCAGCTTTCCCATAACTTTCTCGCCGATGTCGTGGGAGGGGATCTCCTTCTCCCCGGTTTCTTTCAGATCCCGCTCGAGGTCATCGAGAAACTCCTCGATAATGTTCACGCTGATGTCGAGTTTTTCACAGGCCCGCTTGATGCCCGCAGCAACTTTTTCACGGCTGAAAACTTCGCGGCGGCCATCCTTTTTGATGATCATGATGGGCACTTCTTCAATGTGCTCATAGGTGGTGAAGCGCCGGGTACAGACGATGCATTCGCGGCGCCTTCTGATCACATTGCCATCCTTGCTCAACCGGGAGTCAATCACCTTGTTGTCAATCTCACTGCAGAACGGACATTTCATCGTTATCCCCCTCGCTCGCTGGATTAAACTTTATCAGGTCCACACCGGCTTCTTTCAGCATCTCCTCCGACATTGCATCGGCATAGCCGGAGAGATAGACAATTTGGGTAATGCCTGCATTGATGATCATTTTGGCACATATCGAACAGGGTAGATTGGTGCAGTATAGGACCGCGCCCTTGATGGTCACCCCGTGCAGCGCGGCTTGAATGATGGCATTTTGTTCGGCGTGTATGCCCCGGCAGAGTTCGTGCCGTTCGCCGGACGGCACCTTGAGCTGCTCGCGCAGGCAGCCGGTCTCTGCACAATGTTTGACCCGGGTCGGGGCCCCGTTGTAGCCACTGGCCAGGATCTGCTTGTTCTTTACCAGGATCGCGCCCACACCCCGGCGGGTGCAGGTTGAACGTTTGGCAACCAGGTTGGTGATATCCATAAAATAGGCGTCCCAGGAAGGACGATCAGACGGATCATTCATTGCTGCGGGTCCTCCCCATACAGTGGAAACTCCCGGCACAAGGTCTTTACCTGTTCGCGGGCGGCCTTAATGCGGTTTTCATCATCCGGCGCTTTCAAAACATCGGCAATCAGGCCGGCAATGGTGCCCATCTGTTCCGCCTGCATTCCCCGACTGGTAATGGCCGGGGTTCCCAGACGGATGCCGCTGGTCACGAAGGGACTACGGGTTTCAAACGGTATGGAATTCTTGTTAACGGTTATCCCGGCCCTGCCCAGCAGGGCCTCGGCATCTTTGCCGGTAATGTCCAGATTGGTCAGATCAGCGAGCATCATGTGGTTGTCGGTACCGCCGGACACCAGGTCAACACCGCCATCCAGCAAACCCTGGGCCATGGCCGCAGCATTGGTCACGATATCCCGCTGGTAAGCCCGAAACGCATCAGACAGCGCTTCCCGAAAAGCTACGGCCTTAGCCGCAATGACATGCATCAGCGGGCCGCCCTGGATGCCGGGAAAAACCTGTTTATTGATGGCGGCGCCGTGGGTGGACTTGGCCAGAATCAGCCCGCCGCGGGGACCGCGCAGCGTCTTGTGGGTGGTGGATGTCACCACATCGGCAAAGGGCACCGGCGAGGGGTGCACGTCGGCCGCGACCAGACCGGCAATGTGGGCCATGTCCACCATGAACAGCGCCCCGACCGAACTGGCAATCTCCGCCAGCGTTTCAAAATCGATAACCCGCGGATAGGCACTGGCACCGGCAACGATCATTTTCGGTTGGTGCTCCGCGGCCAGCTGCCGGACCCGATCGTAGTCGATCGTACCGGTTTCTTGGCCCACACCGTAGTGCCCGAAATTGAAGATGCGGCCGGAGAAACTGGCCGGGCTGCCGTGGGTTAAATGCCCGCCGTGGGCCAAGTCCATGCCCAGAATCGTGTCACCGGGTTCCAACAGGGCAAAATAGACCGCCATATTGGCCTGCGAGCCGGAATGCGGCTGCACGTTGACATAGTCGGCCCGAAAGAGTTCCTGGGCGCGCTCAACGGCCAAGTTTTCGGCCACGTCCACATTTTCACATCCGCCGTAGTAGCGTTTGTCCGGGTACCCTTCCGCATATTTATTTGTCAGGACGCTGCCCTGGGCGGCCATCACCGCCGGGCTGGCCACATTTTCCGAGGCGATCAACTCCAGGGTGCCGCTTTGCCGGTCCAATTCATCCCGGATAACTTCCGCGATCTCGGGATCAACGTTTTCTATCACGCTCATACTCATCGCGCACTCCTCATAACTGCATATCTTCAAGCTTGTCAAACTTGTCCAGGCGGGACTGGTGCCGGCCGCCTTCGAAATCAGTTTCCAGCCAGGCTTTCACAATCTCAAGGGCCAGGGTTTCGCCAATCACCCGACCGCCAAGTACCAGAATATTGGCATTGTTATGTTTTCGGCACATAATCGCCGAAAACAGGTCATTGCACAAAGCCGCGCGTACGCCGGGAAAACGATTGGCCACAATGGACATCCCGATGCCTGATCCGCACAAAAGGATGCCGCGTGGGTATTCCCTGCGGGACACGCCGCCGGCCACATCGGAGCCAAAGTCCGGATAATCCACGGAATCTTCGCTGTGGGTCCCGACGTCGGAGACCTCGATCCCGGCTTCGGTCAAAAACGCCTTTACGGTCTCTTTCATCGGGTAAGCCGCATGATCACAACCGATGATAACCGGGTCTTTTTTGCTGCCAGCCATGCGCTGTCTCCTTCCATATATTGTGTTCACCGGAACTGTTTTGGTTGGCTCGGTATCATATCTTGTGATTGGTCGAACGACAAGGAAAAAGTTGGCTCGAACCTTAAACCGTTGGTTCAAGGGTTCAGGGCACCATCTTCAGAGGTTGGGTATGGACAAAAAGCCTGCCTTTAGCAGGCCTGAATGAACCGGAGTAGGAAATTGATCCCGAGGGGCTCGGGGTTGGCAGTGGAAAACACGGTATCCGGCATTTCAGGCCAGTTGGATTTTGCCCTGCATATTGAGGCGGTGTCACAATGTTCAATTTGGCTTCAGGTCAAGGAAAATCAAAATTTCAACCACAGGAATACATTGGGTATTTTGAGAATTGTAATTTTTATCTGACGCCGAATTGGGGCCAAAGGGAACATTGTGACACAGTCTCATTGGACCCGGATTCGGGAACAACCGGATCTATGCCACACGACCCATTATGAGAACGGCATTCGTGCCACCGAACCCGAAACTGTTGGTCATGGCCGCCGAAATGTCCTTTTTCCGGGCCACATTCGGTACGTAGTCCAGGTCGCAGCCGTCCGCCGGGTTCTCCAGGTTGACGGTGGGCGGAATGACGCCGGTAGACAGGGCCAGGGCCGTAAAGACGGCCTCGATGCCGCCGGCACCCCCAAGCAGGTGGCCGGTCATGGATTTGGTAGAACTGACCATCAGGTTGGCGGCGTGATCACCGAAAACTTTTTTGATCGCACTGGTTTCGGAAGCATCATTCAGGGCGGTCGAAGTGCCGTGGGCGTTGATGTATTCAATTTTTTCAGGGGCCAATGCAGCATCATCCAGGGCCATCTGCATACAGCGGGCGGCACCTTCGGCTTCCGGGGGGGGCGAGGCCATGTGAAAGGCGTCACCGCTCATACCGTATCCGAGGACTTCCCCATAGATTTTGGCCCCCCGGGCACGGGCGCCTTCCAACGTTTCCAGGATCAGCATGCCGCTGCCCTCGCCGACCACGAACCCATCGCGGTCCCGGTCAAAGGGCCGGGAGGCTTTTTGCGGCTCCTCATTGCGGGTGGACAGGGCCTTCATGGCGTTGAAACCGGCGATACAGCAAGGCGAGATGACCGCCTCCACGCCGCCGGCGATCATGGCCTCGGCCGCCCCGCTCTGTACGATCTTGAAAGCGTCACCCACGGCATGGGTCCCGGCGGCGCAGGCGGTCGCCATGGACAGGTTCGGTCCCTTGGCGCCGGTCACGATGGAAATCATGCCGGGAGCCATGTTGCCGATGATCGTGGGGATAAAAAACGGCGAGATTCGCTTGGGGCCGTTGCGATCAAGCTTCTGGGCCTCGGTTTCCAGCAGGAACAAACCACCCAGGCCACAACCCGAAGAGACCCCGATGCGTTCACAGTTTGCGTCGTCAATCACCAGGGCTGCATCTTCTAAGGCCATTTTGGCGGCGGCAACCGCGTAGGCAATATAGAGCTGCGTCCGTTTGGCGTCTTTTTTTTCCATGAAATCAAGCGGATCGAACCCCTTAACCTCGGCGGCGATCTTGGTTTTAAAGTCACGGGTATCGAACCGCGTAATAGGACCAATGCCCGACGTGCCCGCACAAATCGCATCCCAGGATTCCCTAACACCAACCCCGAGGGGGGTCACCAACCCTACACCCGTGATCACAACTCTGTTCATCACAAAGCAGCCCTTTTCAACCGGTAGGTTCTAAAAAAAGAACCCTGTTTTGGATAGAAGCTATCTCTAAAAACGGAATTTGGTCCAATGTGTGGCGGCCGTAGAATTGAATCGGAGGTGCCGGCGCAGCCAATGTCCATCGTGGTATGTACGCAGAATATTGCGAGGATTTAATATTCGCGCCCAACAAAGAGATTGGACCAATCATTCGTCGCCTATTGGCTATGCCCGACAGGCAGACGCTTTTAGAATGGCACCTAGTGCTCGTCAATATAGGCAATGGCATCCTTGACGGTTGCCAGATTTTCCGCATCTTCATCCGAGATGTCGATATCGAATTCTTCTTCCATGGACATGATCAATTCAACCAGATCAAGAGAGTCGGCTCCCAGGTCATCCACAAAATGGGCTTCCGGAACAACTTCGGTAAGGTCGACACTCAGTTTCTCGGCGATGATCTTTTTTACTTTATCTTCTACTGACATGGTCTCTCTCCTTCATATCCGCGCAATTTTAATTGTAAGCTCAGGTTACATGTACATGCCGCCATTGACATGCAGTGTCTGCCCGGTGATGTAAGCTGCCTGATCTGATGCCAGGAAGACAACCGCAGCCGCCACTTCAGCCGCTTCGGCGGCCCGTCCCAGGGGAATCTGGACGAGCATCGCATCCTTGGTTTTCCCGGGCAGGTCCTTGGTCATGTCGGTTTCAACAAATCCCGGCGCCACTGCATTGGCGGTAATGTTCCGCGACGCCAATTCCCGGGCAACAGCCTTGGTAAAACCGATGATGCCGGCCTTGGCAGCGACATAGTTGGCCTGTCCGGGATTGCCGGCTGCGCCCACCACCGAAGTAATGTTGATAATCCGGCCGTAGCGCTGCTTCATCATCGTCTTGGCCGCCAGCTTGGTGCAGTTGAAAGCACCCTTCAGATTGGTGTCCAGAACCGTATCCCATTGGTCCGCTTTCATACGAACCAGCAAACCGTCACGGGTAACCCCGGCGTTGTTCACCAGCACGTCGATTCGGCCGGCCCGCTGCTGAACTTCGTTGAAGAAGGATTTAACCTGGTATTCGTCGGTGACGTCCATCTGCAGGCCGATCGCCTGGCCGCCGGCCGCTGCTACCAGCTCCCGGGTCTTGTCCGCTTCATGGGCCGCCTGGTTGTAGTTGAACAGGACCAGCGCGTCCGGATCGGCAAAGGCCTCGCAAACCGCCCGGCCAATACCCCGGGAGCCCCCGGTGACCACAACTGCTTTTTTATACGATTCCGGCATCAGGCGCCTCTAATCTTCCTCATTTTCAAGCACGTCACGTCCTTTGTAGGTGCCGCAACTGCTGCAGGCCATGTGGGGCAGCTTGGCCTCGCCGCACTGGGGGCAAGTGGTCAGGTTGGGCGCCTCGGTTTTTTTCTGGGCACGGCGCATATCCCTTTTTGACTTGGATTTTTTTCGCTTCGGTACAGCCATTAGTAATCTCCTAACATATTAATTTTATTTTAGATAAATATTCAGGTGGTTCCAAAATTGAGCAGGCCATTAAGTAATTGAAATGATGAAGATTGTCAACCTTTTTCGGCAACTTTTTTTATTTTGTAGTATTGTGAAAATCATACGGGTATGCTAAGGACATCGCCCGATATAGGCGATGTGTGGAATCAAACATAACTTATTGTTTATTTTATTTATTTAAAATATTTTGGGAGTTAGCCCACGTATAGTGACGGCGCTGTGAGCCCATTACCCTGACAGGCGGCGACCAGCAATCGTCGCATCCGGCTAGCCGGATGAGCACTTCTAAATTACTTATTTCTACAACTCATAATGAGCAATTAGTAATCCGCCAATCATTTGTTATAATTATATATGCTATAATGTCAAGCCCGTGTAGAACCACAAAACTGTTGACTCATTACTACCATCATAAGGAACTTACCCATGGCTACCATTGTTACCCGTTTTCCGCCCAGCCCCACCGGCTACCTGCACGTCGGTGGTGCCAGGACCGCGCTTTTTAACTGGCTTTACGCCCGCCATACCCAGGGCCGCTTCGTACTGCGCATCGAAGACACCGACCGGGTGCGCTCCACCAAGGAATCGGTGGATGCCATTTTTGAAGCCCTGGAGTGGCTGGGTATTGACTGGGACGACGGCCCTTATTTCCAATCTGAACGATTTGACCTCTACGGCGAGTACATCGACAAATTATTACGGGCCGGCCGGGCTTACTACTGCACCTGCAGCCAGGATAAGATCGAAGCCATGCGCAAGGCGGCCATGGCCTCGGGCGGCAAACCGAAATATGACGGCACCTGCCGGGATAAAGATCTGCCCAAAACAGAAGGGGCTGTCGTGCGCTTCAAGGCCCCCCTGGTCGGCAGCACCGTCATAAAAGATGTCATCAAGGGCCATATCGAGTTTCAAAACAGTGAGCTCGATGATTTTGTCATCGCCCGCAGTGACGGATCGCCCACCTACAATTTCGTGGTGGTGGTGGACGATATCACCATGGGGATCAATACCATCATCCGGGGCGACGACCATGTCATGAACACACCCAAGCAAATTCAGCTCTACCATGCCCTGGACTGCGAACTGCCGGTCTACGGCCACGTACCCATGGTGCTCGGGGCGGACCGTACGCGGTTGAGCAAACGGCATGGTGCCATGTCGGTCACCGCTTACCGCGACATGGGCTATCTACCCGAGGCCGTGCTGAATTACCTGGTACGTCTCGGTTGGTCATACGGCGACCAGGAGTTCTTTTACACTGCCGAGCTGATCGAAAAGTTCTCCCTGGAGAACATTGGCAAATCGGCCGGCATCTTTGACCAGGAAAAACTGCAGGCTCTCAACGCGGACCATATCCAGGCCATGGCCCCCGAAAAGCTCTATCCCCATCTGCAGCCGTTCCTGGTCAAGGCCGGCTATGACCCCGGTCCCGGAGAATACATCGAAAAAATCATCACGACTTTGAACCAGCGCAGCAAGACGCTGGAAGAAATGGCCGCCGCCGCGGGATTCTATTTTGCCGATGACATCGAATACGAAGAGAAGGCCGCCCGAAAATTTCTCAAGCCGGCGGCCCTCGAACCGGTCCGCCTGCTAGCCGCAAAGTTGACCGATCTGGATGTTTTTGCAGAAACAGCCCTGGAAGACGTGTTCCGGGCCGTTATGGCAGAAACCGGGCTGAAACTGGGCAAGATCGCCCAACCCGTCCGGGTGGCCCTTACGGGGCGAACTGCCAGCCCCGGCATTTTCGAAATTATCGAGATCATCGGCCGGGAAAAAGTGCTTAAAAGGCTTGCCAAAGCGGTGGCCTTTATGGAAGAGTAGAAACTAACGAAAAAGGCCTTGACGGACCACCCAATATTCTATATTTGGGTCATTTACTTTTACTGGGGCATGGTCTAGTGGTAGGACGACGGGTTCTGGCCCCGTTAGCCCAGGTTCGAACCCTGGTGCCCCAGCCAGCTTACACCAAGGGCTTGCGAGCAACATCTCGCAGGCCCTTTTTTGTTGAAGGGTTCAAGGGGTCGAGGGTCCAAGGGGCCAAGTTGAAACCTAACCTCCTTTGGGGAATAAAAGCTCTCACTGGAGCATCATTTTACCTTTGACGATAAGAGATTAGAGGCCAGACAGAAAAGGATATTGGTTCAAGGTCAAGGCGGCCGTGAATCTCAAACCGGAGGTGCCAGCGAAGCCAATGCCTTACGCGGTAAATACAAGCAGTATTTCGAGGATTTGATATTCGCGCCCAACGCCGAGATTGAATCAATAGCCTTTTCTATATGGCTTCTAAAGGTTCCAGCCCCAGTAGTTTAGAAATGCCGCAAAGTCGCGCATATCCGAAGCGTCCCGCGCCCAGGGTTTGAGGCTGGTGTAAAAATTGATACCTTCGGCTTTGTTCTTCCCGAACGCCTTGTCCTCACCCACGCGCCAGTCCAGTGACCACCAGCTCATCAGCCACCTTTCGCGCACCTTGTAGCTGCCTTTCACATAGCCTCTTCGGTCACCGGCGGTTTCGTACAACGAGGTGGTTCGCCCATTTTCCAAGGGCAGGGTTTCCAGGGCCTCCAGCGGCTGGAGGCCTAAGGTATGAACGGGAACAGTCAGCAGGTCGTTGGGGTCGGCCGGGCGGATATCTTTCACCCGGTGGGTTCCATCCCGCAGTACCACCAAGGCACGCCTGTTCACCACCGAAAGTTTTTCAAAATCCAGAATTCCCGGCAGGGATTCACCGTACACGGACTGCCGCCCTTTGTTCCAGCCGCGGGGGAACGCCTCCGCCGAAAGACGGGAGGTTGGTACAAAGGCCAGGTAACAGCCGCAGGTGTGCACGGTCGTAAAGAGCACGGGCTGGTTTAACAGATCGAGGGTAACGACCACCAGCAGCCCGACATTTCGTCCAGCGCCCAAGTAAAAAGGTTTCCAGCCTCCCGGGATTTCCGCGAAGTGCACCCGGTATATCAGGTTGGTGTAAATTCCGTTGGCCGTGGTGAATGTCAGTTTCCGGGCATATAAGGTAGCTCGTTCTGAATCGATATAGATTTCTTCCCGGCCATCCTCCCCGACGACGGCACTGGGGGTGCCAATCCGGTTGTAAGGCGCCTGGTTGTTTTCCACAAGGAATACCGGCGCATACCTTGCGAGGAGGGTCTGGTCATCACCCGCGGTATAGACGGCCGGGGACCCCGACACCATTACACCCGGCCCGGAGGCGCAGGCCCCCAGCACAAGGAGACACAGCAGAGGCCCCAAAATGATTAGTTTCTTCAGTTGTGTTCGCATACGCTGCTCCGATTTGAAGTATGACTCGCGAAGAGAGATGGTCAGCCGCCGCGCTGAGCGACCAGGCCAGCGAAAGTTCTGAGCAACTCACCGGCCGCGGGGGTCGGTGCGACCGCCCTTAAAAGACGTTCGGTTTCAATACCGGCGGCCGCCAGTTCACCGGCCTGTTCGCGTATATATGCACGCATGATGTCCGCTGTATACTCCGGGTGAAATTGCACTCCCCAGGCGCACGGGCCGATGCGAAAGGCGTGGTTGGGTTCATACCCGTTGGCGGCCAGCCGGATTGCACCGGGAGGCAGGGTCAGCACTGTCTGGGCGTGGGTAACATGGGCCAGAAACGAAGCCGGCAGGCCCCGAAACAGGGAATCGTGCTCTGCTTCCGGTAGACAGCTGACCGCCACGGTCCCAATCTCCTTACCCCGGGGATGATACCCAACCGTACCGCCGACTGCCCGCGCCAGCAGTTGGTGCCCGTAGCAGATACCGAAGATAGGCGTTTCGACTGCCAGCAGGGATGGCAGCCACTTTTCAATAGCAATGCTCCAGGGCAAATCATCGGTGACCATGGGATGCGCACCGGTGATGACCACCCCGGCGCAGTCCGACGCCGGGGGCAGCTTGGCGCCATTTTCTGCATCCACAATCCCGATCTCGGTCGTGGTCCCGCCCAGGCCCTCCCGGGTCCAGGTGTCGAAATCACCCAGTTGCGCCAAAGTTGCGGGGAATGTGGTCCCCGCTTTGATGATATACAGCCGTTTCAAACCAGATCCTTTCAAGTGCTGCTGTAACCTGCAAGTGGATTATTTGGGCGGCAGGGAATCAGCAAACTCTTTGGCCATTGCCAGCCAGTCGGCCAGTTCGGCATCCCTCGCAAACCCCTTCTCGGACACCATGACCCAACCTTTCATAGGCCGGCCGGTGATGTCGAAGGGGCGCGTGTGGGGCTTTCCCAAAGCCATGCCGCCCTTTTCTGCCCCCAGCCGCAGGATCAGGTAATCCTTGTGGACCCCACAGAACATGTTCCCGTTCAACAGGTGACAGATCCCACCGAACATGTTTTTGTGGGCAGTGTTTGGCCAACCCTGTATCGCCTTCTGGATTCTCTGTTCAATCTGTTCATTGTATGACATGCGGCAACCCCTCTCGGTTGATGAGAATGCTTGCTTAGCCATTATAGTAGACATCGACCGGGCGGACTTCAACCCGGGTGCGGCTATTTTGCGGCAACCACCGGCATCTCATAATCTTCAGTCGTCAATGTTTGCAAGTATTGGGGGGCGTTGATCTTTTTTTTTCACGAATATAGTCTGACCGCGTAATCTCCCGGATAGCGAACAGGAACAGAATTGGAATCACAATCCACACCACCCTGAAATCCGGGTCGGCTACCTGCCATTTTTTCAACACCTCGCCCAGGATGATGCCAAAACCGGCCAGACCCACGATGCAAAGGCTGATTCTTAGAAATGCTTTGACAATCTTTAGGTATTACCAGATTTCCCCAACTCGGCCTCTTACTGACGTCTATTGCTGTCTGTAATGAATAACATAGTACGTTCTGACATACCGCTGGGCAGGTATGTTGTCAGCCCTGAAAAAGAACTTTGCCTGGTAACCGGCAACTGCGGCGTACAGATTCAATTGTTTGGTACACGTCCACTTCTCATCTATCAGCAATACTTCCAAATCGACGTGCGAGACCGTATCCGGGATAAATTTCTTGTCAAATCGAAGCGGACCTTCGACCGTATAGATGCCGTCTTTTTGTTTAATGTTATAGATGATGGCGCATAATTTACGCTTGAATGTAACCCGGCCGGGGGTGATTTTTACGCATTGTTCGGGTCGAAATTGCCTGCCGACCCAAATCCCGGCATTTTCATTCCCGGCGTAAGCTATCCACCCGCCGCACAGTAGCGTTAATAGCAAAGCAATGGTGACACGCATACCCACTCTCCCGCGGCGTTCAATCCGTGAGCCATACCCAGTTAGGCAGATGGTCCCGTTTTATAACCTTGTGCTCTGTTGTTCAAGGGCGCACCCAATTTCCCGGCCCGGCACGCTTTATTATGGTTGTGGCCTGGGATCCCAAATTCGCGTCCATACATTGGTAAGACGCCGCCAATCCATGGTGGTTTTCACCCTCTCATCGTCAATTGGGATGAGACGCGAACCGTCCAGCCGGGCAACCTTGAAGCGGAAGACGTAATCGGGTTCCGACCCCATGCGCAGATCGGTCATAACGACATCCGGGCCCATGGATGCGAAGGCATAATACCCCCGGGTGAACCATTTCAGTCTGGCAACCGGAGGGTGTGCTTCTATACCCACCATCAAGGCCAGGTTTCTGGGATGATAATCGACCAATAAGGGTGTCTCCCCATCGAAAATTGAAAAATAAGCTTCAAAATACCGGTCTTTCTCGACACCCAATACTCGCCAAAGCAACGTGTTGAATGGCGCCGGAGAGCATATAAACTGGGAATAGGACACATTCTGACGGGCAAGTTTTGCCTTCACCCGGCGTTCGACAAATTCGGCGGCGCCGAACGCCCAGATCAGGTAAACCAGACTGATCGTCAGCCCAACCGTATTGAGACGATGCCCTAGTGACGTTTGTCTTGTTAGCACCAGCGCAGCCAGCACGCCGGATAGTATCGGTAGGGTGAATAGGGGGTCGATGATGAATAGAACCGGAATCGCCCGGGGAGTTGTGTCAAAAGGCCAGAAGATTTGCGTGCCGTAGATGGTCAGCAGGTCTAGAAGCACACTGGCTTCCAGCACAAGGAAGGACAGCAGCAGCCATCGCCGATAATACCGCTTGGTGTCGGGATGGACCTTCGTAATCAACCAGGCCGCCAGCGGCGCCAACAGGGCCAGAAGAATCACGGAGTGGCTAAAACCCCGGTGGTAGACAAAGTCATTAACCGGCCCGCCGAGGGGAATAAACACATCCAGATCGGGCAACGTTCCCAGGACGGCGCCCCACCCCAGGGCCTTGCCCCCGACCTTTTTGCCAAGAATCGCCTCACCGCAAGCGGCTCCAAATGTCAACTGAGTCAAAGAGTCCATCGTTCTCCCACCTCGTGTTCAAGTCGGTTGGCCGGGCGGCGGGTTATGATCTCGATAGCGTTGCTCCTTGGACGGACTTTGGACGGCCGCCATAGGCTGCAATCCCTTCGTTTTGCCATCTAGAGAGTGAATGGATTCGTCTGCGCGTCACGCTGGCTGTGGTGATTGATGGCTGCGCGTGGCGCATGCAAAAAAACGCTCCTGAAATACGGGTTTTGGGGTCGCCTCTTATCAGCTTATCTAATAGGATCAGGAGCGACTCCAAAATCGACACTTGATGGGTTTTTGTAATTTTCTAAAAAACCATCTTCAGCGACAGCGGAAATATCACAATATTTTTTTAATGCCGGCGAGATCTCCAAAAACAACGACTCACCAGATCTTATGCCGATGGTAGTAGTGGTGCGGTGCCATGAACCGTCGCCAAAGCAATGCACAGCAATCTGGTAATCTCCTGGTTGAATTTTGAATGAAGTGTAATCTCCTGACCTGAGCGCCATTACTATTACCGAATCCAAGCTGATCCAGTAGTATGCGGCACTTGCGAAAAAGGATTCTCTTCTTGATATGTTTATATTAGCGGTAGCACCTCGAGAATCAATGCTCGGATTAGTTTGGATATATTTTTGAGGAATCTCGGTGTTAATCATTTGTACCGAAGAGCACCCAGAGAAAATCGCGAGTATGATAATGAGCACGTATTTCATATTGCGTATCAGTGGTTAGCCAGTAGTTGCGGTGAGACCCGCGCGGGCTCACCTATCGTTCTCTATCGATATATTTCCGGTTTAACCAGGGTCATCAGGTTCAAAATACATCACATAACCAGTATCCCAAACAATGCTGCACCCAGGACAAATGAATTTTCTTGATCGGTGTTTGTTGCCCGGCACCAATTTATGCAACCATTTTCCACAGGAAGGGCATTTGCACAGCTTCATTCGAAAAACCAGCCACGAGAACAGTAACCCGGTATTGATGAGAAAGAAAAACGCGAAAGTGTGACTCAATTCAGTTGCGCCTTTCTGCTGCTGATAGATGCCGCCCCCAAAGGAGACCAGGGATAAAAGCAGTAATAACCCGCCAACGTAACTTGTCAATTTTAAATGTGTGGGGTGTCTTTTGGTGTTTTCCATTGTTTTCCATTTAACGATTGAGCTTGGACGCATGCGGTTTTACAGGTAGGGCCCTCCCGCGTGTTGTTAAAAAACTTCTATTTCTAAAATATCCCGAGCGATGGCTTCACCCAACAGGTGGTGCTGATCTTCGTCGAGGTGAATACCGTCAACCTTACTGGCCGGTGTAACCCTGGCTGTATCAAAAAACAGCGCGGATTGTTCACCGGCTATTTTTTCCAGTTCGGTAGATAGACCCGCGCTGCGCGTTTTTACGCCTTGAAACTTGTTCGCAATGTCGCCCTTTGGCTCCATTATTTTCGGGGGCGCGACAATCATGATTTCCGGCACGGGCATCCCGGGTTCAATTGGGGCTTGCCTTATGATCTGAACCAATTTGGCCGTACCCTGCGCAGACATCCAGGCATTGATATCATGTGTGCTTTGAAAATCGTTCGTACCGAGCATTAGAATAACAAGCTTGAGCGGGGAGCATATTTCAATAAGTTCTGAGAGCCCCTGGGAACCGTCGCGACCATTTTTGAATGGATCCGGCCAGGCAGTTCTGCGTCCATTCAAACAGTTTTCGATAATTCTGACGTTCTTTCCTTTTGCATTGAGAGCGTTTTCTAAAACACCGGGCCACCTTTTGGTAAAAGGCAGCCGATTTCTCGTATTTGGTATTATTCCCCAGGTAAGACTATCTGAATATATAAGAATCTGATCCAAAATTTGTCTCCCGAGTTCAATAAGTAAGTGCAACACTTTCAGGTTTTAAGGCATTTGCGGTATGTTTTCGATATTATGCCTAAAACCTATAAACATCTGAGTCCAGAAGAGCGAGATATCCTCGCTGTA
>Ga0126334_10000027_pt1 | contig 61953 bp, 50 predicted proteins | sample InaspJWI49metaG_FD_94491 | JGI IMG/M metagenome (GOLD analysis project Ga0126334, IMG submission 94491) | Marine gutless worms symbiont microbial communities from Oahu, Hawaii - Inanidrilus sp. 2 OAHU.JWI-49 metaG | ecosystem: Host-associated > Annelida > Digestive system > Unclassified...
TACAGCGAGGATATCTCGCTCTTCTGGACTCAGATGTTTATAGGTTTTAGGCATAATATCGAAAACATACCGCAAATGCCTTAAAACCTGAAAGTGTTGCACTTACTTATTGAACTCGGGCCTCATATTTACAAACCAGACCATCTTTTTACCCAACAGTCTCCAGCCGCCGCAGGCTCCGGCCACGCTTGCCCTGGCTGGTAAAACCAGCAAATCGCCCTACCCGCAAGCGGCTGCAGATCTGGAAAAGGAGACGGCTGGCTCCGGCCCCCGGCGCCCGGCTAAACCGATGATTCCGCCCCTGGCTGAAGCAGCCGCCATCCTGGATGCAAAATTGCTGGACAACGGCAAGTACTATTTCCCGCGCTCCGATCAGGAAGATCTCGAGCTGAACCTTTCGAATAACCCGGTTCTGGAAATGTCCGACGGCGGTCGGGTCATGCTCGCGGACAAACAGCAATTGTCCCCCCAGGACCTGGAAACCGTCCAATCAAAATGGAAAACCTTCACTCAGGTGAATATTCCGGATGGTGCTCCGGTAGAGGAAATTCTGAATACCGTTCTCTCGGCGATCCATAAATCAGATCAGACGCCAAGTCTTTCATTTTCCGCCGGCGGCGCCGAAATCACCATCCGGGCCAAGTGGATCGTGAAAGGGGCCGGAACCGAGATGAACCCGGTCCGCAACATCTGTATTTCCTTTATTAGGCATCCCGGCGAGCGCACCCCGACCGGGATTGTCCGCTTTCTCGAGCACCACGGTATCCGGCTAAAAGAGGTCTTCCGCGGTTCGAAATCATCTTCGTTTTCCAGCCCGGCACGCCCCATACCGGTACCCCGGCAAAACCCGGTAAAAACGGTCCGGGCTTCCGGCCGTCGTTCGTTTGTGAAGGATCTAATGCGCGCCATGCGGTTTGCTTATACCGAGAATGTCACCATTACCTTTCCGTATGCCGGCACCGAGATTAAGGCCCTTTCAAACCTGGTGACCACTCCGGAAGGCGATCCGGTCTTTGTGGATTACGGCGACCTGTTCGGAGACGCCTTCCTGACCATCCAAAAATCCGGTTTCAACATCATCCAGATCAACCACCGGGATACACCCCGCAAGATCACCACCAAACTGGCCGGAGCCTTGGGCCCGGAATGGTTCCGCAATCCAGCCTTTCTGGCGGCTAAAAGACCGGCGCAGTTCAACACCGAATTCGTCATCCAGGGCTACCTGACCGAAGACCGACCTGACAGTCTACGCATGCTTCTGACGTTCACGCCTATAGACAGGGCCCTCGTAAACATGTTAAATGAACGCAATATTCGGATTATCGTCCTCCCGGGGGATGCGGGATGACGCCAAGCAGACGGCTTGGTTCAAACAGAGGCTATCTCAAAAATAGGATTTTGGTGCAAGATCAAGGCGGCCGCGAGGTTCCAACCGGAGATGCCAGCGGAGCCAATGCCTATCGTGGTAAATACTCAAGTATTTCGAGGATAGCGCTATCGGTTGCGCCTTACGGCTTGAAACCCGGCACTCCGTGCCGGAACCGAGCGCCCAACGCCGAGATTGGGCCAAAAACATTTTTGAGATAGACTCTAGATACCGGAAAGACCGGTTCGAAGACGAGGTAACGATTCATGCATAGTCATCATCGCTCAGTACTGCTTTTACTGGTCACCCTGCTCAGTGTGATTGCCTGCACCACCTCCCAGGAAAAACAGATAAAACGGGCCACCGCCTACCGGGAACTCGGTGAAATATATATGGCTGAAGGGCAGTTCACCCTGGCCCTGCAGGAACTGCTCAAGGCTGAAAAATTAGATCCTGAAAATGCGCTCATCCACAACGACCTGGGTTTGGTGTACATGCTGAAGGATCGGATGGATCTTTCGGTCAAGCATTTTAAACGAGCGATTGCCATCGATTCCGACTACGCCGAAGCCATCAACAACCTGGCAACGGCACTTCTCAAAAACGAAGAGTGGGACGAAGCAATCGTCTATCTCATCAACCTGACTGCCAACCTGGTATACGCCACACCCCAATACGCGTATCTCAATCTCGGCTATGCTTATTTCCAAAAGAAAAATTTCGCTCAGGCGGAAAAATATTATAAACAGGCCATCAAACACTACGAAGACGGCTTTCCGAAAGACATTTCGTATGTCAAAGCCTTGGGTGGTCTGGGTCGAACCTATACAGCTACCGGTAAACTAGCGCAGGCCCTGGCCACGTTCGGGCGTGCCATCAAATCGGCACCCAACTACGCCGACACCTATTTTTACATGGCGGAAACCTACGAGAAAGCAGGGCGCTCTCAGGACGCCAAGATGGCCTACTTGAAAGTCATCGATGTCGCCCCGGACTCAGAGATAGCAAACAAAGCGGCGCGCGCAGCCCTTAAACTTCAGTAACCGGCCGCGTCATCTGCATTTCGAGACACGGCTACCCGGTCCGGCAGCGAGTACCTCTTACCCAATCCCTTATTGCAGACAACCCTGGCGATATCCATGCCGGGTAGCATGTTCGTTGGAAGATAACCAGGAAAAAGCGCTCTTAGATATCTTGAGCGCACCGAGTCAACTGCCCCGTCCGGTTGGCAACGTCCACCTCGCAAAAGAAAACGCCGGAAGCCAACACTCTTCCGGCGTTTTCGGTACAACTGGTGAGCAGGTGAAACTTAGCGGTTTTAGTCCAGCTTGACAATCTTCGGGGTAATAAATATCAACAATTCATTTTTGGATTTATCTGATGCTCTCGAGCCGAACAGCCATCCCAGCCCAGGAATCTTACGTAGTCCCGGGATGCCATCTTCACCAGTGGTGTCGGTGGTTTTGGTCACACCGCCGATAACGATCGTGTCGCCATCGTTTACCAACAGCTCCGTATTGGCTTCATTTACCGTGAAGGAGAAATTTGAGCCAACCAGAGCGCCGAGGTCATTCTTTGTAATTTTAATCACCATGGAAACGCGCCGTCCATCGTGACGTGCGGCGTAACGGTCAGTTCCAGCACGATGTCTTTGAACTCGGTGGTTGAGTTTCCATCGGCGTCGAGTTTGTTGATTGGATAACTGACCCCCTGTTTGATGGTGGCCGGTTTATTATCCAGCGTCAGCACCTTGGGCGAGGAGATGGTTTTACTTTCACCCTCTTCTTCCAGCGCGTTGATCTTGGCATTCAGTGTCGCGGGCGTGCCCGACACCTTGTTCCAGGTAACATCGAAAAGCGATTTGGAAGCGCTTTTCGGAAAGTTCGAGGTAAAGGCGTAATTCTGATTATTCCCGTCATGCTGGGTAATCGGACCAACCGAAGCGGTTAGAACGGTGCCCAGCTCCTTTTTGAAGGTGTTGGTCGCTTCAACCACCCGGGCTTCTATGAGTACCTGGGCCGTAACAATATCCAGCTTGCTTACCAGGATCTTCGCCTCTTCTACTTTGGCCGCCACATCTTTGATGATAATCTGGTTCGTGGCCGTATGGACACTCAAGGTACCCCGGCCTTCCGTGATAATATTCTGTAAATGCGGCAAGATATCCGCCGTGGCATCCGAATAGTTGATCGGGATGTAGGCCGTGACCAGTGGTTCCAAAGCCTTTTCGGCTTCACGCGACCGCTGAGCTGCCTCCAGGGCCGCCTGGCGCAAAGTTTCTTCCTGCTGAAGGGTGGTCAGCGTGGCAATCCGCACAATGTCATCTTCGTAGACCATACCCAGTGAATTCATCCTGAGTATCAAATCGAGAACCTGGTCCCAGGGGACCGGTTTTCTGAGCGTCAGCGTAACTCTACCGGTAACGTCTTTGTCGATAGCGTAATTCTTTCCGCTGACTTCTCTTAAAATTCTAAATACGTTTTTGATATCGGTTTCATAGAAGTCTAGCGCAATTTTTTCACCGGTGTATTTCCTGGCAGCGACCCCGGTTCTGAGCGGAGACTCCTGAATGGCCGCCTCTCCTGGTTCCTCAACGGGTTCCTCGGCAGGTGCCGCCACCTCGGCTTCTTTGGGAGCTACCGCCACGGCGGGTTCTTCAACTAAGCCTGCCTGCTCGGCTTGCGCAATAACCTTCTGCCAGCTGGGCAGCTCGGCCTCGTCCACCGGTTTGGGTGGTACCGTCGATGGATCAAAATGCACGAAAAGGATATCATCGACCTGTTCCACATAATAAGGTACCGATTCGCGCAGTTCGAAAGTGATCACGCTTGTGTCCTGCATGGCCGCGGTCTGGACCGGCATAATCCGGTCAACCGCGCTTTCAAACCGGGTGGTGATCAGTGGTCTTTGCCGGTACCCAGGCAGATTGGCATGAAACATTCGCAGTTGCAGCTTCAGGTCACCTATTTTTTCCATCTGATAAGTGATCGGTCTGGTGGTTCCCAGGATGACCGTGGACTTCCCGTTTTCCTCACTGGAAAAATCAATCCGGTTTATCCAGGCCGGTTTCTGGGCTGAAGCGGCCGGTTTGGGCGGCTCAGATGCCGCAACCGCTGTCGCGGTGGCTTCCAGCGGCATCTGCTCACTTTCCATGGCACTACTTTCCATGCTCGCAGCCGCACCGGTTCCCACTTTCACGAGAAGCCCCATTTCAACTGTATCGGCAGTGAAATCTTCGAGAAGTGCATCTTTGGTGTCAATGACCACCCGCAGTTTATCCGGGCTCTTATAGTGACGAACCCGTCGAACACTTTCGCTGTTGACCAGGATGGTCTGTTCTTTGTCATGGGCGCTGTTCACCCCGTACATGTCAACCACGATACGGGCCGGATTTTTAATGGTAAAGGCATCAAAATCTTTGATGGCACCGTCTGCATTGATGCTGATGGCAACCCCGTCCGCATCCTCTTCCGTATCGATTCCGGTCAGCAAGGTAGCAGCCACCCACATCTCTCCGGCCGTCGCGGGTGCAGCTTCTTCGGCCGCAGCCTGCATCTGGGCTTCGGCAGGTTCTGCGGTGGAGACCGCTTCTGTGGCCGGCATATCTGCTGCCATCTTGGCAAAGGAAACTTGCAGGTCCAACCCCTCCCGGCTGACATCATAGGCCATATCGCTTTTTAGCAGTATCCCGATCCGGCTGGTATGCCCCTTACCGGTCAGTTCCGTGGCTCGGACTGACTCAATGACCTCACTGCCAGTGGCCAGACTAGGCTCGATACCCTCCAGAGCTGTATCCGGAAAGTAGAGTATGACGCCCGCCGGAAACGGCTGTTTCACCGACGTATAGGTCAACACCTGGTTGCCGGTTATCCAGACGGAAACAGTTTCAGAATCCTCGGTGAATCTGACCTCGGTAATCTTCTTTAAGACTTTGCCCGGCTCAGCGACCTTGGGGCTGCCGGTTTCCTCATACGTGACGCATCCACCCAGCAGCAAAGCCAGCGAGATAAGCATGGCGCTTAACGTTTTAAGTCCCGTAGTTTTGCTCAATATTCGATCCATATCAGTTATCTCCAAGAGGCTTCTGAAGTTTTAATTGGTTCGCCTGGTCTTTATATTTACCCAAATAATTCTTTACTTTTTCCTGGATAAGTATTCTGTCACTCTGAATTTCGGTTACCTGACCATAATTGGTACCGATATAGGTCCCTTTCTGAATCACATAACCCTTACCGGACTGTTCTTGGACAATCGCCTTGTATCCGGAAGAAAACTTGATGACCCCCACCAACGTCAGTTGGGACAAGTCAATTTTCTCAAGGGGCGTCACCGGATCCCTATCGGGTTTATTGGGATCCTCTTCATCTTCGACAGTCGGTTGTTGCGGGGTCGCCTCTTTGAACGGGTTCTCAAAAGGATCAATTTTGCCCTCGGGTTTATATAATCGCGCCTGGTACCTACTTACCGCACCGGCGGCGGCATCCTTCTTGATGCCTTCCATGGTTTTTTGGATAGACGATTCGTCTGCGGCTGCTTTTTCCCCAGCTGCTGGCGCTGCTGCCGGTTGGGCCGCCTTGGCCGGTGCAGGGGCTGCCGGCTTTTTGGTCGGAGTGGGCTTGGGCGCAGTCGTCTGAATTTTGGTAGCAACGACTTCAGGTTGAGCAGGGGCGGTTTCTTCGTCTCCACCGCATCCGACTAAACCTAAGCAGAGGCAGAAGGAAGCAATTGCCAGGAAGCTTTTATGAATTTTGGATTTGTGCATGATATACCAATTGTATCCGGTTAAGATCCCGCTTGCTCAATGAATTTATAAGTGACTGCGGAGCAGCTGGTGTTTATTTCATTCATCTGGGTCGGTGCCATTATGATGTCCTTGATCGTCACAATTCGAGATAAAGCTGCTACCCGATCAAAAAACTCGGCGGTATTATGATATCCGCCCTTTACTTTTATTGACACGGGTATCTCCACATAAAATTGTTTGTCTCACCACCCGGCTGAAAAAGCTGAAATTCGAGTCCCGCATCACCACCCGATTGAGAAACGCTGGTCAACAGTGATGGTATCTCGCGGCGCTCAGGCAAAGCCTTGCTAGCCGCCTGAAATTTCTCCTCCTCGGCTTTCATTTGAGCTCTGAGCTTGGGTAACTTGGCAGCATTTCTTTTGGCAACGACAAGTTTATTGGACAGGTCCTCAAGCTCGGTTTCAAGTTGGCCTTTTGTTTCCCACTTTGGCAAATACAAAAACCATACGACCGTACCAATCAGCACCACAAATGTGGCCACATATATCAATATCCTTTGAACGGTTGATAATTTCTCAACCTTTTCAAAGAAAGGGGCCAGTGCGTCCAGGTTCAGCTTTATCTTCTTCATTATTTCTGTGCCTTGTCTTCTTTCTTAAGCGGTTTCATTAAGGTTCGATCGAAGTTGATGCTAAAACTTTTGAAAAAAACACCCGCCTTCATCGCTTTTTGACTAGTTACCACCAGATTGACATTTTTGAACTGTTCTACTTTTTGGAGATTCGTCATAAAATCAGCCACCGTTTTATTGTCCATAGCGGTACCGCTGATTTTTACGCTACTGCCGGTGGCGTTAAAGTTCGAAAGCCACATTCGCCCAGGCACTATTACCTCCGTCATTTTGTCCAGCAGGCGAACCGCATCCTCCCGACTGGCATCGAGCTCCTCTATCACTTGCGTTTTCTGCTGCAAGATTTGTAGCCTCTTTTTTAGCTGCGCTATCTCCTTATTGATCGCCTGATATTTCTTGAGTTCATTCCTGGTACTGTTAACCGACTCCTCCAGCTCGAAGACTTGGTTCGCCAAAACCGAATTATAATAGAAAAGGGCTATGGCTAACAAGAAAACGGACAGGCTGAAGATAGAAATCTGCCGGCGGATGTTCTCTTTTTTGCGGGCTGCCCGAAAAGGCAGTAGGTTAATTCGTATCATTTGTCGTCAACTTCTCTTAATGACAGCCCCATGCAGATTGCCGCCTGCGGCGCCACCAGTTCAAGGTAAGAAGAATCGAGCCCACTTTCATCAACGATAAAGTTCTTAAATGGATTTACAATTTCAACATCTGTCGACGTTTCGGCCGCCAGTAAGCTTCTAAATTCAGCGATGTTGGCACCGCCACCGCTTAAAACGATCTTGTCGATCTGTTCATCCGGTTCGGTTGAGTAGAAGAAATCAAGGGCCCTTCTGATCTCCGAACACCAGTCCGAGACAACAGATGAAATAATTTCGCGCAGGTCTTCTGGTGATATACTGTCGGATTGATCACTTTGTTTGATCTGTTCCGCTTCTTCAGGCGTACAGTCGACCAGGGAGACAATCTTTTGATTGATCTGTCCACACCCCAAAGAAACATCCCGCATGAAAACCGAATTCGTCCCCTTTAGAATATTCAAAGAGGTTTTACTGGCTCCAATATCGATCAGAGCGACTATTTCTTCTTCAGGTTCATAGCTGAATTCAAAAATATTTTGCAGGGCAAAGGCATCCACGTCGATAAGACATGGATTCAATCCGGACAGCCGAATCAGGTTGATATATTCATCAATCATTTCTTTTTTGGCAGCAACTAACAATACGGCCATTTGGTTGGGATTATTTTCACTTTCCCCCAGGATCTGAAAATCAAGGTTTACATCGTTTATATCGAAGGGAATGTATTGCTCAGCTTCGAACTGGATGGTGTCCTGTAGTTGATCATCGGTCATCGTCTGCACCGTGATCTTTTTCACAATTACAGAATACCCCCCAATCGATATAGCGACATTCTGGTCCTTGAAGTTATACTCCTTAAACAGTTCCTTTATACTCGCTGAAGCTGCTTCCGGGTCTTTGATGGAACCCTCTTCGATGATGCCGTCGGCCAGTTCCACCATACCGAACCTTCTCAGGGTACGGCCCTTTTTGGTAATGACGACTTCACCGGCCTTGATCGACCGGGACCCGATATCCAATCCAATTAGATGACTTTTCTTTCCAAAAACCATTGTATTCTCTTAATCGTCCCCGAAGATTTTATTTTTGTCAGAAAGTTTCAAGTCCAAAGCCAGTAGGATTTTTCGCTTGGTCTCCATCCTGCAGGGCATCCCATTTTCTATCCTTGTAATCGTGATAGGCGAGACTTTTGCCTTCCTGGCAAGTTCGGCTTTGCTTACGAGGAGAGATTCTCTGATTTCTCTTAGTTTGCTCATGTTTGCTTTATTCCGGCCGTAAATTGAAGGTTTAATCAGCCTTGCCTCAGGATCGGGCGGTCGATGGAAATAACTTTCACAGTTATATAGCTTTTATCCGATATAAATGTAATTTTATCTGCTTGTCAAGAAAAATTATCGCTAATTATATATATATATTATGTCAACTTACCTTATATTGTGTTTCTCGAAGGGCAAACCGTCATATGTAGTGTTTGCTTTTTTCATCAGCCCCAACTTATGTATCCCGACCAGTCCCATAAAAGGCGTCTGGGCCGCAGGATTCCGGCCGGCCACGGGGAGCTCTAAAACCCGCACCCAAAGCTTTGCTTGACTTTGCCCGCCCCATTACATATACGGTCAAACAAACCATCACGCCGGATCTACTGCATGGAAGAAACCGCCACCATACCAGCCGAAAAAACAAAACCTTTCCGGCTGGTAAAGTACTTTACCCTATCCAGTCTGATCGTGATATTCGTGGGCACCCTGGTACTGAGCGCATTTGACACCCACTTGGCCCGCAAAATGCAACTGCAGAAAAGCGAAGAATATGCCAAGCTATTAATCGAAAATCTGAATCATCAGATCTTCCTTCAGTTCATTCTGCCCGCCGTATTGAAATACAACCGCATTCAACTGAGCAACCCGGAGCAGTATAACCGCCTGGATCAGGTAGTCAGAAGCACCCTGCACAGTTTTAAAGTTGAGATGGTCAATATCTACGACATGCAAAGCACTATTTCTTATAGCTTCAACAAAAACATCGTTGGCCGGAAAGACATCCGCAGTTCTGGGTATAAGGAAGCACTCGAGGGTAACTCCAGCTCGCGCCTGGTGCAACGGGGCAACTTTTTCGAGATCATGCTAGGCTTTCCCAAAGACAGCCACTTGATAACAATATCACCGCTACGGGCCGAAAAGCAAATATCCCGTCTGTCCGGACCGGTCCTGGGTGCCATCGAAATCAAGTTGGATTTAACGGAAGAGTACAAAACGATATTTAATTTTCAAATCAGGGTTATTTTTACCAGCGCAATTGTGATGATCGCCCTATTTTTGGTGTTGCTCCTGATCGTAAAAAAGGGCGAAGCCATCATTGAACGCCGAGCTCTGGAACGCTTGCGCCTGAAGGAACAACTGAATCGCGCCGAACATCTATCCTCACTGGGGGAGATGGTTGCCGCCGTCTCCCATGAGATCCGCAACCCGCTGGGCATTATCCTGAGTTCGACGGAATTGATGCAAAAAAAATTGGAGCCGGACGATCCGACCAATACACTCACCGGGATCATCATGGAAGAGGCCGGACGCTTGAATATGATCATTACTGATTTTCTAAATTTTGCTCGTCCGCGCACCCCCAATTTATCTCTCTGCCGGGTTGATCAGATCCTGGACAAGAATATCACCTTTCTCGCTCCTCAGGTTCAATCCCGGGGATACACCATTGAACGCCGGTTTGCCGATACACTACCGGAAATCTATGCTGATGCCGACATGCTCTACCAAGCTTTCTTAAACATCCTCATCAATGCGATGCAGGCCATGTCGGATGGTGGCAGGATTAAGGTAATGGTTGACAGTTTTGATAATATGGTAAAGGTATCCATAACAGATTCAGGCTCCGGCATATCTGAAGATATAAAAGAAAAAATATGGGACCCTTTCTTCACGACCAAAGACAAAGGTACCGGGTTGGGACTTGGTATCGTGAAGAATATTGTAAAAACCCATAATGGTTTGATCGCAATCGAAAATCTTCCGGAAGGCGGGACCCGTGTGGCCATTGACCTGCCGGTTAATTAAAAAGGCCGTCGCGGGCCGCACGAATAGGGCCTTTGTGGCCGTCCCTCGAAAAGGTCTGTGCGCTGAAACGCTCCGTGTCGGAAGATTGGATCCAGCTTGACAGGTTCAGATAGAAGGGCTGTAAAACCCGGGTCACGGTCGAGCAAAATGAAACCTGCCGTCTGTAGAAGACAATCTAATGAATCAGTTCACCGGCTCCCAGGTATCGCTATCCCGGGATTGAACGTAGGGTTTGGAAGGTCGCCAAAAGATGGACACCATCCTCATAGTCGATGACGAAAAAAACTATCCCTTGATTCTCAGTGCCGTGCTGGCCGACGAGGGTTTTGAAACCCTGACGGCCCACAGTGGGGAGGAAGCGCTGGAACTACTGGCGAATTCGGATGTCGATCTGGTACTGACCGATATGAAAATGCCCACCATGGATGGTATTGACCTGCTTGAAAGGATCAAACAGAAAAATCCAGAATTACCCGTTATCATGATGACCGCCCACGGAACCGTTGAAAAGGCAGTCGAGGCCATGCAAAAGGGGGCCTATAATTACATTCTGAAGCCATTTGATAATGACCAGTTGATTATCTACGTAAAAAAGGCGGTATCTCTTTATGCTGTTGTCAAGGACAACCAGCGCCTGCGCAATGCCGTTGAATCCCAATACAGTTTTGGCAACATCATCGGGTAAAAGCAAGTCCATGCAGAATGTCTACGACATTATCCGCAAAGTGGCCCCGTCCAACGCGACGGTGCTTATCGAGGGCGAGAGTGGCACCGGCAAGGAACTGGTCTCTAAATCGATCCACTTCAACAGTCCCCGGCGTGACAAGCCTTTTGTGGCCGTAAATTGTTCCGCCTTGGCGGAAACCCTTCTTGAGAGCGAGCTCTTCGGACATGAAAAGGGCGCTTTCACCGGTGCGGCCGGAATGAAGAAAGGTCGCTTTGAGGTTTCCGAGGGCGGAACCCTGTTTCTGGACGAAATCGGAGAGCTCTCCCAGAATCTGCAGGTAAAATTGCTCCGCGTCATCCAGGAAAGAGTCTTCGAGCGGGTGGGTGGGACGAAATCGGTTTCGGTTAATATCCGTTTCATCGCCGCCACCAACAAGAATCTGAAGACTGAGGTCGAACAGGGGCGCTTTCGGGAAGACCTCTTCTATCGGCTTAATGTTGTCAACATTGCTCTGCCGCCCCTCAAACAGCGCCAGGGGGATATACGCCTGCTGGTTTACCATTTCTTAAACAAGTATTCAGGCCAGCGCAGCGGCCTGCCACCGGTGCAGGGCATAGACCCGAATGTCGAAAGATTGTTTTTTGACTATGCCTGGCCCGGCAACGTCCGCGAACTGGAAAATCTGATTGAAAGAGCTATGATCCTGTGCGGGGGAGATACCATTACCCTGGCCGATCTGCCCAGTGATTTTCGCGAGAATGTCTATAATATCTTGCACTTCGGCGGCATACCGGCTGATGCCGCCTTGGGCGACACACTTGTTATGGTTGAAAAGCGGATGATTGAAAGGGCCTTGAAACTATCCAACAATGTCCAATCGCATGCCGCCAAGATGCTGGGAATCGGTAAAAGCGGTCTCAATCAAAAAATAAAAAAACTGGGAATTCAGATCGGTTCAAATCCTTAAACGGCTATTAGTCACATTATATCAAATAATTACCCAAGCAGTGTACAAAAGCCAGGACGGTGGTTCAAAATTTTGAACCACCGCCTTTTTTTTGTTTTTCTCTTTATTTTCAAGTTGTTATTGGTGGGAACCCACAAAGGGGTTTATAAATTTGAACAACAGGGGACAAAAAGGAGACACTTTTCGGGACTATCCGGACAGGGCCACAGGCGGACCTGGGAACAAGCAAGCAAGTAAGTGTTTAATATTTAATAACATTATACAGATCACCAAAGAAAATGAGAAATTATAAGACTACAATGGCACAATTAATGCAGTTTGTCATAGCAACCTGATAATTTCTTCATCTGTTTTCCTCCTTAATGGTCGACCAGATAGGCTGGTCGGCCATTTTTGGTTTTAGAAACTGTCTCAAAAAACGGATTTTGGTTCAAGATCAAGGCGGCCGCGAGATTCAGACCGGAGGAATATTGTCGATATTTCGAGGATCTGAACCGAGCGCCCAACGCAGAGATTGGGCCAAAAGACTTTTTTGAGGCAGTTTCTGAAACTGTCTATAGCTTGGCCCTCTCCCCGGCCATCTCCGCATAAAACGATTCAGGATGTTCTTCCTTAATTCGTTGAAATGACTCCTTACTTTTAGCGTTCTGCCCCGACCGGGCGTACAGGAGACCCAAATTGAACAGGGCGTCGCCTTTGAGACCGGTTACCGTACCGGAAGCCACCTGTTCGAAATAGGAAATGGCTTTGGGCTCATCCCCTTTAAGAACATAAGCATAACCCAGCCCGCTTAAGGCCAGGCTTCGATAGAGCAGATCATCTTGAAAATCGGCCAGGGCGGCATCATACAGCTCAATGGCCGGCTCGGCCGCGCCGGCCGCAAAATGATACTGCGCAAAGGTGAGGCGGGCCAGCCGCCCGCCTGCGTTTGATCCATATTTATCCAATATCAGCTCGAAATCTGCCTCGACTTCGGCCAGTGCTTTGAGTGGTCCACTTTGAGCGAGTTCGCGGTCGTACCGGGCTACTGCATTCTCCAACAAATTGAAGGCCTTGGCCCGGGAGCGGGCAGAGACATACTGCATCCCGACGTAGACCAGCACCGCCGCACAAAAGATGCCGACCGCAACCATCAATTGCTGCTTATAGGCCACACCAAGTCTGATCATACGGTTGGAAAAAGTTATAAACTCATCCGGTTCCTTTAATAATTGTTTTCTGGTCACGCGCTTTTTGGCCATTTATCCTCCACAACGACTGTTTATATTGATTTCAGGTGATTTGTTTTATCCGTGCCCACCCTTCGGGGGGAATGACCGCGCCCACTACCTGGCACACTTCATAGCCGCAAGCCGAACCCAGTCGGCCACTCCTTCCAAGATCGTAGCCATTGACGAGGCCATATAAAAACCCAGCCGCCCAGAGGTCCCCTGCACCGGTGGTGTCAACGGCCGTACCGTCTCCCAAAGAATGGATTCGGACAATCTCGTCTTCAAAGGCTACCAGGCTCCCTCGGGCCCCGATTTTCAAAATCGCCAAAGTCGCTTTGTCGGCCAATGCGTTTAAGGCCCGCGTCTCATCCTCGCACCCCGTAAAAGCACGCGCCTCATCTTCATTGGCAATCAGGATGTCTACATACCGATCCACCAGTTCGGCGAGTATATCCATATTTTCTTCCACAACTGTGAAACTGGCCAGATCAAGGGAGATGCAGGCCCCGGATAGACGGGCCTCTTCGAGAATAGCCGTTATCAACTCCCGATTGTAGAGCAGGTACCCTTCTACATGCACAACAGCCGCATCCTTAAAGCAACCGTCGCGAACTTCCGCGGCTGACATTTCCGCAGCGGCCCCTAAGAACGTCAGGAAAGTTCTTTCTGCGTCGGGGGTGATGATCGAAAGCACGCGCCCGGTAGGTGTGGGTGACTGGAAAAGACAAGGTTCCACCCCGTTATCCAGCAAACCGTCGGCCAAAAAATCTCCCAGGGCATCGGATCCACGCTTGCCGACAAAACGCCCGGCGCCGCCAAGACGCCCGATACCTACAACCGTATTGCAGGCACTGCCGCCAGGTACAACCTCCGGTTTCTCAGACGCCATGGACACAACCCTATCGATGGCCGCACTGTCCACCAGGGTCATGCCACCCTTGACTCCGCCGGCTTGCTCGACGAAGGCCTCCTCGGCTTGGACGAGATAATCAACCAGCGCAGAGCCAATGCCCACGATAAGTCGTCGACCGAGCCGTCCGATTTTTGTGTAAACCATTTTTTCCCCGTTTGCAGACCTTTATTCATTAGGGAGGCTACCAGACCAGGGATTTGTAGATCCATCCCCGGTGGCCCTCCGCATGTTCAATCTGGATCCAGTTTCCCTTCTTGCCCAGCACTTTAAAGGGTGTGCCCCGCTCAACGCCAAACACCTTAGCATACTTGGTGCCGGGGCCGGACCTGACGTTACAGGTACTGCAGGTGGTAACCACCGATTTGATTTTTTTTACCAGCGATTCGTGCAGCCAGCCCCGATCTCCCTCAAAGTCCCTGAAAAAGTACCACTTACTTTCTTTTTTCAATACTTCGAATGGGTAATATTTTTCCACCTGCCATAGCACGTCGTACTGGGTGCCGGGTCCTGAGCGGACATTCGCTATGGCAGCCCCAACTGCCAGACGCTGGGCCCCGGCCGTACAGGGGACCGCTGCCAACAAAAAGGGGGACACCAGCAAAACACATGCCCACAACCCGACTTTACATTTCATATGATGTCAATACCCCACCAGTTTGCCGCCCTGATACACAACAAAGGCAAGACCCCAAGCGACGGAGGTATTGTAGGCGATACCAAATACCATCCACCCTGTCGAGCCGGTTTCCCGCCGGATTGCCGCCACTGTCGCCAGACATGGCAGGTAAAGCAGTACGAACACCATCATGGCCAGGGCCGCCAAGGGTTCCATGCCTGCGGTTTTCAAAGCGCGGGATAGCGCCTCCCCACCCGACTCTCTGTCCACCGCATAGAGGACACCCAGGGTACTGACCACAATCTCCTTGGCCACAAACCCCGACAGCAACGCCACGCCCCCTCGCCAGTCTATGCCAAGCGGTTCAAACACCGGGGCAAGCAAGCGTCCGAGCTGCCCCATATAGGATCCGGCCACCTGTTCAGCCTTACGGGCCCGTTCGAGCTTATGGACGGCTCGGTCAAGCCCAGCCTGAACCTGCTCCCGGTCAGTGGCGGCCGCCGCCTCAATTTTCACTTGGTAGACCTTGGCCACGCGATCTATTTCGGCCTGATAATCCCGGGAAAGTGGCACATTGCGTGGAAACGCCGACAGCGCCCAGACAATAACAGAACCCACCAGGATGATACCACCCATTTTTTTTAGAAACAGCTTGCTCCGATCCCACATGTGGATTAGCAAGCTTTTCAGCATAGGTACCCGGTAAGGCGGCAGCTCCATAACAAAGGGCGCATCCATTCCTTTGAGCAGGGTGGACCGAAAGAGCCGACCGGTCACCACCGACAGAATGATTCCGGTAACGTACACGGCAAAGATCACGGTCCCCGCCTGGGCTGCAAAAAAAGTCCCGGCCAGGACAAGATAGACGGGCAATTTAGCGCTGCAGGACATAAACGGTGTGATCAAAATGGTTAAAAGGCGGTCTTTCTCGCTCTCCAGCGTCCGGGTCGCCATAATCGCCGGAACATTGCAACCGAAACCCATCAACATGGGAATGAAGGATTTTCCATGCAGACCAATTAAATGCATGATCCGGTCCATGAGAAAAGCGGCCCTGGACATGTAGCCGGTGTCCTCAAACAGAGCGATGCAGAAAAACAGGATTAAAATGTTCGGCAGAAATACGATCACGCTGCCCACCCCCGCCAGCACTCCGTTGAGCAGCAAATCCTTCAGCAGGCTTTCCGGGAGCAGCCGCGCCAACAAGCTATGCACACCGGTGATGCCGCCTTCCAACCACTGCATTGGATAGTCACCCAGGGTAAAGGTCAGCTGGAACATGGCCCAGATAAAAAAGATAAAGATCGGAAAACCGACGAAACGGTTGGTCAAAACCAGGTCGATGTTTCTGGAAAAATCCACCCGCTGCAACGAGGTAATAATGAGGACCTCTTTGATAATCCCGGTAATAAACCCATAACGCTCGTCGGTCATGACAATCTCGGGATCTTCGTCAAAGCGGGTGGTCAGATGCCGCCGCAGTCTCTCCGCCGAATCGAGAACCGCCTGACCCGCCGCACCGACACCATCCGTGATCCTTGTTTTAAGGATGTCGTCATTTTCCAACAACTTGATGGCCGTCCAACGGGAGCCGTACGGTAGCCAGGCGTCAAGGTCTTTTTCAACCTGCGCCTGTAATTCCCCAATGGCAGCCTCGATATCTTTGGAATATTGGACTTTGCGGTGAATGACACCGGCATCGTCATCGTGTGCCAGCGCAATGGCCTTTGCGAGCAATTCATCCAGGCCTTTTTGCTTGTTGCCAATGGTAAAAACAACCGGCACATTTAACAGTTCGGAGAGCTTCTGCGCATCGATTTTGATGCCCCGCGCCTGAGCTACATCCGCCATATTCAGCGCGAACAGAACCTTGCAATCCAGCTCGCGCATCTGGGTAGCAAGATACAGGCTGCGTTCCAGATTGGAGGCATCAATGATATCAATCACCACATCTGGTCGTTCATCCAGCAAAAAATCACGGGCCACAATCTCTTCAATGGAGAACGGCGTCAGGCTGTAAGTGCCGGGCAAGTCGACGATGCGGATCTCATAACCGTCTCTTTTGATGCGGCCTTCTTTTTTCTCGACGGTGACCCCGGGCCAGTTACCGACTTTTTGCCGGGTACCGGTCAGTACGTTGAAGGTGGTGGTTTTACCGGAATTGGGATTGCCCGCGAGGGCGATTGTGAGCTGTTTCTTGTTCATACTACCTTACGTTAGCCACCAGGATATGATCGGCCTCTTCCACCCGGAGGGAGACATGGTAGCCTTTCACGATGAGTTCGATAGGGTCTTTGAGAGGGGCATACTTCTCCACGTAAACATCTACCCCCTTCAGCAGTCCCATTTCAAGCAAGCGGCGTCGCAGCAGGCTGTCACCGCCTACTTTGACGATGCTGCCGACCTGCCCTTCCTTCATCTTACTCATCGGCAGCGATGCTGTTTCCGCATCCCCGGCCGGCGGGATTGCGGTGTATGGCTTTACAAGAACCTTTGAGGCCAAGCCCCGACCCAGGGCATAGCGTTTTCCGTCCAGAGCGACCACGATCTGACCGTCGGAAAGATTCGTGATCACATCGAGAACATCCCCCGGCCGCAAGCCCATGGTGATCAGCCGCATGCGGGCATTGCTGCCGCCGCTGATCTCATCGATCGTCAATCGTTCTCCCTGCCGGGCCGCCACGAGGGGCAGTCGCCCCATTCGTTTTCCAAAACACTGATCACAGATACCGTAAAGCTCCATCCGGTGTTGGAGCATATGAAATCCCTGCTCGGAGGCAATCTGCAACTGCAAGGTTTCCAGTTGTGCGTTGCTGAACTCGATTATCTTGCGGCACTTGATGCAGATCATGTGATCGTGATGATCCCCGAGGTGGCGATGCTCATACCGGACCTGGCCATTGTCAAACCGGTTCTTCTGCGCAAAACCAAACCGGCACATGAGCTGCAAGGTATCCTCAATGAAGTCGTGGTCGTAGCGATGACCGCTGTCTTCAAGCCGCTGGGCGAGATCAGCTGCTGTGAGGTGGTCCTCAGCTTGCAAGAACACCTCCAGAATGTGATAGCGATCCTCAAAGTTATCCACATCCGCGTGGGCAAACAATTCCTTGAATTGTTCTTTTTCCTGAGAATGAATCTTTGTCATTATCTAACCGATATCCACCTAAAATATAACTACCCGCAAACTTGCAGGTTGCCGATGCACGCTCGGCCGCGCACAAGAATAACCTTACTTAATGCCCGTCTTGCGCAATGTCAATAGAAGCTGCGACATCGCGATTGCGACCGTTCAACGGGAGCATCACGCTTATCCGGGTGCCGCCGTCCTGCGGATTGTCAACACGGATGGTACCCCCGTGCCGGGCAACTATTTCATGGCAGATATACAATCCCAGACCGGTGCCGCTGCCGACCGGTTTGGTGGTAAAAAACGGTTTGAATATATCGTCGCGGATATCCGTGGCTATCCCGGAACCGTTGTCCCGGCATTCGAAAATGACCGCCCCCGTTTTCTCCTGATAAACCGTTACCAGATCTACGGCCCCCTTTTGGGCCGGCAGGGCATCAATGGCGTTTGCGATGATGTTCAGGGCCACCTGCCCGAGATGGGCAAAATTACCCTTTATGGCGGGTAACTGGGCGGCCAATAACGGCCTGATAACCAGGTCCCGCTGTTTGTACTTGTTCTGCAAAATCCGCAGGGCGGCACGGACAACCTGGTTCATATCCACCGGTTCGCTGTAGGTCTGGGTCTGCCGGGACAACCCCAACAGGCTGGTTACAATGCCGCTGGCCCGATCCAGCTCCCGGTCCGCAAAATGCAGATCATCCCTCAGCTCGGCGTCGACAAGCGGGACCGCCGGTGCCTGTTCTAGGTCTTCCAGCACCGACTGCAGGAGACTTTTAACACTGGCCAGGGGATTGTTCAGCTCATGGGCCACGCCAGCCACCAATTGACCGATTGAGGCCAGGCTTTCGGAACGGACCAGCTGTTCCAGGGTACGTTCTTTTTCATCGAGGGCAGCCTGCAGGCGCCGTGTTCTCTCCGCCACCCGCCGCTCAAGTTCCTGGTTCAGTCTGGCGAGCGCTTGATAGGCGCGAGCATTTACGACCGCCAGTCCGGCGTGCCCCGCCAGGGTTTCCAGTAAATCGTAATCTTCGTCTACGTATGGCCCGCCGCTCGCTTTTTCACCGACCAAAATCAAACCGTGCAATACCCCTTGAAAAAGCAGGGGCACCGCCAGACTTGCCCGACACCGCTCCAAGACGTCGTCCAACAGAGGGCTTTCGGCGACCGGCCCTGATATCCGGCCTGTATATTTGCGGTAGAGCTCCGGTTGGTGCTCGAAGTATGTCTGCAGCGCATCGACATTGGCCAGCCGAGCGGGAAATTCGACACGGCCGGTTGTCTGGGATTCCATTCGCCGGAGTTCGTTACTCTCCGAGTGTGCCTCCTGCAGATACAGTTGGCAGTGTACCGCACCCAAAGCATTAAGAACGGTTTCAACCAGTGTCCGGGATATTACGGTAATATCGAGAACAGTAGCAATAACACGGCTATTTTGCTGGACCACCTGGCGATAGTCATAACGGCGCCGGCTGAAAGCCCGGTCAACAGCTTTGCGGATAATGGTTTTAAGCGGCCCGAATACAAAAGCGACCACCCCGAAGAGGAGTAAGTTCACGATCAGGGCCGAGGAAAACCCGGCCGCACCCAGCAGTCCATTTACGGCTACTACCACAACGGCATATATAGCGGTCAAGGCAGCCATGAGCAGCGCATAGACCACCCCCCGTTTGAAAAGCAGGCCCATATTCAAAAGGTCGTGCCGAAATAATCCCACTGCAAAAATCAGCAGGGGCACAAAACAAAAGTTCCCGAGTGGATAAACCGCATAGCCATAAAGGGGGAAAAAATTGAAACCGGTCAAGACTGCGATGGAGACAAATCCGACCAGCAGGTATTGCATCCGCCGGCGCAGACTGCGCTCCCGGCTTTGCAGCATTTTCCGCCCCAGAATCCAGCCGCCGTAGACTGTTGCGCAACTTGCAGATAGAGCCACCAACGGATAGAGGGTTCCGGCCTGGCCAAAGTAGCCAAATGGGAACCGATGCATCGATTCGATCAACAGAGGGGTCAAACCGAACCACATCAGCACGCCTGGCACGGTGTAAAAAATCCCGAGCAACCATGTACGGCTGCCAATCTTTAAGTAGGCATGCAAAAAGTGCACATAAAGGGGTATCAGAAAGAGACTGAAGAACTGATCGATGCGGGTCACCAGCAGCGCATTCCGGGCGGAATTGGTATTAAATATAAACAGTATATCGGCATAGAGACCGGCACCCAGAATGCAGATCAGGAGAAACAGTCGATTGACCAATTGGTTGCGCCAGCGAACAATAGTAATGAGGGCCAGGGATAAAAATGCGATCAGTGTGAGTAGCGGGGGTAAACTGTACAGGTTCATGGCGGCTCCGATAGAGAAAGTGAACAGTTAATATCCATGCGTATTGGCAACGGGGATAAAGCGGTTCGCCGTCGGGTAAGTAGGCGCGTCTGTGAACATTGGATCAGGCGAGCGAGTCCTGAGGCCTGTGGGTGGCGGGGAGCGTTCTCCTTTACGTTTCAGACAGCGATTTGTACCACGATTTCAAGGTAAGATCAAAGGAAGAGGTCCGGGCGGATGACTCCGCCCGGACCTTTCAGGAGGTATTACAGACCCTGGCCTGTAATGGGCATCAGGGCATGGAAGCACTGATGGTATTGCCAAGTGCTAACGGGTATACCGGTACGCCCGCGAATGGGTGTCCGCCGGTCAGGAAGCCTTGCTAACCTTGACAAAATGCTCCTGGTAAGCAATCGCACCACCGGCTTTATCCCACTTGTCAAGGCCGCCTTTCATGAACTTGTTGTCGGCCAAGCCTTTGCCATAGGCCCGGCTTTCCACCGGCAGCTTGTGTCCAAACCCATGAATAACGAAAACCGCCTCAGGATGAATCATCTCGGTTACCTTGGCGGCAATAGATTCCGTGTAGCCGTCCTGGCTCACATCTACCCTGTCGCCATCACCGATACCCAGCTTTTCGGCTGCAGCCTTGTTGATCCAAAGGACATTTTCCGGCATCTGGTCGTGAAGCATGGGATTGTTGACGGTATGCCCCTGGGTGTGCAATGCACAGCGACCGAAAGTCAGGCGGAAACTGCCTTCAGGCGGGACTTCAGGTGCCTGGTAGGGTTTCAGGGACTGCAATCCATTGTCTTCCAGTTTTGAACTGATGATCTCGATTTTGCCGGAGTCGGTTTTAAACTTGATATCCTCGAAGTCACGATACAGGGGTTTGGCCGCCAGCGGTACCTGCCCGGTGGCATTAAAATCGTCAATGGTCACCCCGGTGCCTTCCAACTGGAAGTTCCAGAGGGCTTCCACATCGTCGAAAACCAACTCCGGCAGCCCCATACGCTTGGCCAGACCGGCCACTATCTCCCAGTCGGCCCGGGTGTCGTAACGGGGTTCGACGGAGCGCCGACGCACAAAGAACTGGGGTTTCAAAGCATTTTTAGTCACAATGATGCTTTCGCGTTCCAGGTAGGGCGACAGCGGCAATACCACATCCGAGTGCCAGGCCGTGTCGGACCAACTGAAGGTTACCGACACCAGCAGGTCCAGTTTGTCCCACATTTTTTTGAGACGTTCAGGTTCCGGGTAACCCATCAGGGGATCATGGCGATAGGCAATATACGCTTTGACCGGATAGGGGTCCTCGGATTCCATGGCTTCATATAACAGGTGGGCCAATCCGGGGCCTTCTTCAAATTGCTTATATTTCCAGCCAACACCGTCGGCTCGTTTTTCTTTGGGCTTGTCATAAAGATCCATGAATTTCTTCAGGCCCTTGCGGCCGACATCACCGGGCTTGTTGACAAAGGGCAACCCACCCTTGGCCCCGTAGGTCCCCAACAAGGCGTTGATAATGTAGATAGTACGGCAGACATAAAATGAATCGGTGTAGCGGGCCGCCATCCAACCCGGATGCCAGATCACGGCCGGTGCCGCCTCGGCCAGATCCTTGACGAACTGGCGGATCTGAAACGCTTCAATCCCGGTCTCCTTTTCAGCCCACTCCGGGGAATAGGGTTTGACGAATTGTTCCAGTTCTTTGACGCCTTCAACGTAGCGATTCACAAATTTCTTGTCATAAAGGCGTTTGTCCAACAATTCATGAATAACTGCGAGGTTAAAAGCATAATCGGTTCCAGGTCGGATCTGCAAGTAACGATTGGCTTTGGTTGCAGAGATATTGGCCCGAATATCGATCACGGTGAGTTTGCACCCCTGCTCCATGGCATCCATCAGGTTGTTGACTTCCTGCACGTTGATGGCTTCGAAAATATTCCTCAGCTGCAGCACCACATGCCGCGCATTTTTAAAATCGTAAGCCACGGCCTTGCGCCCCATCCCGGTCAGGGACAGGGCGGCATGCTGCACATTGCGTGCACAGGATGAATCGTGGTTGTTGTAATTGGGCGTCCCGATGCCGCGCAAAAGGGCCCGGTGGATATCCCGGAAGGGACCGCCGCGATCGGTCAAGGCGATAGCCTTGGCGCCATACTTTTCCCGGACCGTTTCCAACCGCTCGGCCACGTAATCAAAGGCTTCGTCCCAGGTAGCTTCCCGCCACTTGCCCTCACCACGCGCCCCTTCCCGGATCAGGGGTGTCTGGGGCCGTTCCGAATCATCGATCAAGGCCGTGCCGGCCGCCCCCCTTGGGCACACCGCGTTCTTCATGGCCGGGACGTGCGGGTTCCCTTCAATGAACTCAACCTGACCGTTCTCCACATGCACCTTTATGGGGCAGCGTACTGTACACATACCGCAAACACTGAATACTGAACTTTTCGCCATCTTATTTCTCCTTAACTATTTATCCCACCTGGATACTGATTACAGGTGATTTGTTGGCCAATAGCGCTTCGCTTGTATTAAAACATCAATAATCGAGTAGCCGAATGCTCTCCTGGGGTAATCGATGGGTACCTTTACCATCGAGACTGACTTCCACCAGTGCATCCGGATCATTGATGGTAGAATCCGGATCGGTAATAATCCCATGGCAACCGACGAAACCATCCATATATTCTTCCCACTGGTCGTCACTGGAACGTCGGTATACTTCCACCCGCTGACCGCGTTTAAACGTCATGGCCATCTCCTGTCTATAAGTTGGAAACCGGCAATTTGCGGGTACGTTTTCCCGCGCGAGCACACTGATCACAAACAGGTCCGCCTACTGTCGCCGGTGTAAGGGCGGACACTTTCTCCCGGATGTAATTCAGGTACTTTTCCGGGCCGATAGCGGCGCCACACGTCTGGCAATGGACAAGCTTCTGTCGGTTTAAGATTGTACCGCAGAAAGAAAGCAACCGCTCACTGTTTTTTTCTTCGATCCGCATGGCGCCGGTGGGGCAATTCTCGGCGCAGGCACCGCAGGTAATACACGCTTCTTCAGTAAGTCGGAAATCAGTTTTTACGGGATGGTCGAAATCAAGGAATCCGAGATGCAAGGCATCAATTTTCATTTTGTCCCGACACACCTCTACACAAACACCACAGCGCCGGCAGATATCGCAGCGGAGGCAGCGGCGCGCCTCTTCCCGGACAGCATTTTCCGGATACCCCAACTCAACCTGCTGATATGTAGTCCGCCGCCGGTCAAGATTCAGCAGCGGCATTTCCGGTCTTTTCAAAATCATTTTCGTACTGGCCGGCACCTCCATGAAATCGGCCCGGCCCCGGCGCACCGGGACAGGCGGTATCTGGGGTTGGGGTAGTCCGGAAAGGTAACGGTCGATGGCGGCCGCCGCGCGTTTACCACCACCAATCGCTTCGATGACAGTGGCCGGTCCGGTAACCGCATCCCCGACGGCAAATACGCCCTCCAGGGTAGTTTCCATGCTGGCCATTTTGACTTCCAGGTTCTGTCGCCGGGTCCAGGCCAAACCTTCCATCTCTCTGAATCCGGCATGGTCGACCTGTTGCCCAATAGCACTGATAACAACGTCAGCAGACATGAAGTAATCGCTATCTTCAATCGGCCGCGGCGAGAGCCGGTCACTGCCGGCCTGTTTAACCATCCGGGCTTTCTGGCATTGCAGGCCTACAACCTGTCCGGCTTCCCCTTTTATGGCCACCGGAATTGTCAGAAAGGAAAGGCGCACACCTTCTTCTTCGGCCTGTTCGATTTCTTCCTCGTCGGCCGGCATTTCGGTCCTGGTCCGGCGGTAAGCTATCGTAACTTCTTCACACCCCAGTCGTAGGCAGGTTCGGGCAGCGTCAACGGCCACATTGCCTCCGCCGATAATGATCGCCCGCCGGCCGGGAATGTGCCGATCTCCCAGGGCTACCTTTTTCAGCAAGTCGATGGCATCGATTACCTGGGGAAACTCATCCTCTCCGGGAATCCGCATCTTGTAAGCCTTGTGAGCCCCGATGGCAAAACAAAAGGCAGCGAAGCCTTCGGCCTGCAATTGCTCAAAGGTGACATCGGTACCGAAGCGGGTATTGTACTGAAACTCGACCCCTAATTCTTCGATCATAGCCACCTCCCGGTCGATCACTTCCCGGGGTAGCCGGTAGCGGGGAATACCCACCATAATCATCCCCCCGGAAACCGGCAGAGCCTCGATAACCCGAACCGTATAGCCTTTGAGGCCCAGATAATAGGCCGCACTCAACCCACCGGGGCCGGCGCCGACCACGCATACCTTTTCGGATTTGGCGGGCGCTTTATCCGGGTTTTTATACGTTCTTTCCGAAAGAGCCCTCTCGGCGGCAAAGGCTTTTAGAAACTTGATTGAAACCGGTGTGTCGATCCGGCCGCGCACGCACATGAACTCGCAGGGCCGCGTGCAGACCAGACCGCAGACCCAGGGGAAGGGATTGTCTTTTCTGATGATCTCTATCGCTTCCGCATCCCGTCCCAAACCGATCAGGGAAATGTAGGTGGGCACATCAATCCCGGCCGGGCAGGCCATCTGGCAAGGCGCCGGGGTCAGGCGTTCGCACTCTTCGGTTGGACAATTGTGGGTCGTGACGTGACTTTGCAGAGATTCCAATTCGTCGGCCAGAATCGTTTGCATGTAGCGCCCCAGATCCGCCGCGGCTTTTTCCTCTCCGGCGGCCGCCAATTCCGTGGAAAGTGTCCGTACGGCATCAATATGTCGGTCACCGGAGGCACCGGTGGCAATCTCCTGCATCAACTGCAGGATCTCGGCCGCCAACCTCCGATTACGTGGAATTTTCAATGCACTGGCATCCAGAGCCCGGTTCAGGGTTGCGACACTGTCATTTACGGGGCATCTATTTTTCACTTTGTAACCTTCAACGCTTCTGGAAACCGCGCCTATAAGCTGCCGTTTAAATCATCAGCTGGTCTCATTTGGCCAATTTCGGGGCAACCAGGTTTAAATTCTTGCGATAATAAAGTTTGGCACAGGTCGGGCAATGGGTATGCTCGCTTTTTTCTTCCGGGTGCGCACCATCACCGGTCTTCACATGTGCCAAGAACTTTTCTGTTGCAAACTGTCGTCCGCAGATCTCACAATGCTTCAGGGTATGCCGGGCAATTACTTCGTCTCTAATCAAGAGGGTCCGGACCTGCTCATGATCTTCATAACGGATGGCTCCGGTGGGGCATATATTGGTACAGGTCAAACAGCCGATGCACGCATCGGCGGAAGCGGAGACTATATATTTCAGGTTGCCTCGTTTCTCGAATTTCAGCGCCCGCGCACCAATGATCTCAGCGCAAACCCGCACGCACAAGCGGCAGCGAATACAGCCATCGGGCCGAATACCGGTGGAAAGCCCGAATTCACGCCCAATTTGATGAATGGCTTCGGCATTGGGAGCCATTTTTAAAAGATCCCCCAGGGCTTTGCTGCGCATCTGGTATACCAGAGCACTCTCAGTCGTAATCTCGATGCCGTCCTTGATTTTAATGGCGCAGGAAAATCTAGTGCGGGGTGGTTTACCCGGTACCTTAATTTCGACCACGCACAATTTACACGACGCTGAAGGCGTCAAGGAACGATGATAGCACAGGCTGGGTATTTTCAAGCCTATGGCGACCAATTCCGGAAGCAAGCGTTCGCCCTCGGGAGCCTCGTGTTTTCGACCATTAACCAATATCTGCGCCATGTAAACAATTCCCTTCCCTGCTGGGCACCTCACCGCACGGCAAGTTGCCTACCAAAACACGGGCTAATCCAGTGCGGCCGACCCTTTGAGGGCTGCCATGGCCCGGGCGTAACGCTCCCGCTTGATCGCCGGGAGTTTTTCGGTGTTGTCGAAACTCAGGCAATGGGTGGTACAGGTGGTGACACAGGCCGGCTTCAGACCGGCATCGACCCGGTCCATACAGTAGTCGCACTTCACAACCTTGCCGAGTTTGGGGTTCCATTGCGGCGCACCCCAGGGGCAGGCCGAAATACAGGTTTTACACCCCACACAAAGAGTGTGATCCACCCATACGATGCCGTCTCTCTCCCGGCGCTGCATGGCACCGGTAGGACAGGCTGCGACGCACCATGGGTTTTCACAATGAAAGCACGGCATGAAAATATAGGAAGCCCGCGGTTTGCCATCGATGTTTTTGGGTCCGACCTCTATCACCTGACAGAGCCGCGGCTCCGGCGGCAGGCCCTTGTTGCACTTGCACTGAATTTCACAAGAGTGGCAGCCGATACACTTCTGCTGGTCCTGCAGCATGAAATACTTGCTCATTATTTGCCTCCAGAAAATTAATCCATCAAATAGGGTTTCATGACGTCATTTTGAACTATTGTGACTTATCTACAAATCCAAATCAAACAGCAATAATCATACCACTAATCCAGAGGCCCCCCGGCATTCCAGGTAGTGGCATATAATGCTCATAATCTGTTTAATTTCAGTGTGTTATTGATTTTTGCATTTTCGCCTGGGCCGGTCCGCAGGTGCTTTGGTGCAAAAATAATACTGCACCGCATAATTTTTGTTGCGCCCAAGCAACTGTATGACATTACATACAATTCGTTGCTGAACAATCCATCCGAAGCGTATAGACCTGTTTTTTTAGATCAGGCGGCCACCTGACAATTTTTAAAAACAGAAACGTTAGCGTTCCGGCAGCCATATTTATCTATCTGAATAAACAACGTAAATTACTGATTCTCTCGCTGACGTACCCTGCAGCCACCCCCAAATCTGTTCGTGGCACACAGCTTGCTTGGTAATTGTCACTTTAATTATATATCATTCGGGAGGTTTTATGTTCAACCTGTCATCCATATTTGATCTCTGGTCTACGGCTTACGGTAAAGCAGTCCACAGCATTGTGGTCGGGACCGTGGGTACCGTCATTCTGGTCGGCTTTCTGAATATGGTCATGCTGCCGGCTTTCAGCCTGAAGTTTGTACCTTTGGTAATCGCCTTCAACGCCGCCCTCACCGGCTACATGGTCCTGGAAAAGACCCGGGAGTTCTTTCAACGCAAGTGGGCCGTTGCCATGGCCGCTGGGACTTTCATGACATTGCTGGCCTTTATCATTCTGAATGCCTTTTTCATGCAGACTACCGGCCTGTATCTGCTCGGTCTGTCTCATCTGTTTATCATGCTGCTGTTTGGTGTCGGTTCCAGCTGGTTCGGCGGTGTGTTGGCCATCAATTATTTTAAACTGAATTGAAGTAACCCAAATTTTCTATAGGTCTGTTTTATTAACCATCTTCAGGAGGAAAATGATGAAGAAACGTACGTTCATTTTAGTTACGGCTTTGGCGCTGATTGCTATAGCTGCGCCCACCCTTGCCGGCGCGGCCAATATTTCCGCAACCAGCTATAAAGCCGGTGACGTCGTCACTGTCGAAGGCACCATCACCCCCGGACAGGACCTGTACGTCACCATCACGCAGCAGGATATGTTCGCACCCAAAGATTCCCCTCACCAGCGTGAATCGAAAAAGCTGGCTAAAAACGGCGAGAAGAGAGGATTTACCAAAGATACCGCCGTCCCGCCGCTTTTTTACGTTTTGACCAACAATCCCAATGCCTTCGGTAAAAAAGTGGATGATACAAAATTCGGTGGCCCCTCGATTTTTCTGGGAAAAGGCCGAACAAAAGGCATCTACTCCACCACCAGCTATCTGCTGAAAAAGAAGTTTAATGATATTGCTCCGGATGCCAGAGCGATGCTGGGCCCCATTCAGTCTGCTGAACAGTGGAATTTTTTGAAATGGCTCAACGAATCGAAATACGGCATCAACACTGTGGTGAAAGAGGGCAACCGGGTAGGAAAAATCGTCATCTTTTCCCGTACTGTCATTACTGACGAAAGCAGCGGCGATTACTGGGACAAAGGGACATCTGTAAAACTCGACAAAGCGACCGGTAAATTTACCGCTACGTTCAAAACCTACCGCCACACGGCCCCGGACACGAATTTCGACGTCTACGTCAACGGCACCAAAAGCGGCTCTTATAAAGTAGAGGGCAACGGATACTGGCTTTCGAAGGGGTACCGCTACATGAACCCCCTGTGGATCGTCATCGGCGCTATTTTGGTTGGCACCTACTTTTCCATGATCGGGGCAGCCGGCGGTATGCTCATGGCGGCCTTCCAGGTACTCGTCGTAAATACGGCTGGTCCAGTGGGCGTGAACGCCGCTAACGTGTTGAAACCCTCCAACATGGCCCTTACCCTATTTTCACCCCTGGGATCTTTTTATCGGTATGCCAAGGTGGAAAAACGGGTCGCCTGGCCGGTAGGCATCTCCTTCGGGGTAGGGATCTTTATCGGGTCCATCTGGCTGGGAAAATATGTCTCCCAGCTCATCAACATGCGGACCTACAAAGAGCTGCTGGCCATTTTGGTTGTGATCATGGGCATCCAGACCTTGCGGGAACTGATGCCCGCCGCTATGGAGAAACGTAAAAACATCAAGGCCATGGTGAAAAAGTTCAACGAAGCGGTCGCCAAGGCCAAATCTGAAGGTACATCGGCTGAAATGGGAAGAATCGAACCGGTCAAGACCGGTCTTACGGATTACCGCTTCAAATTCTGGGGCGAGGAATTCACTATCAATCCCCTGCTATTCGGGATACTCGGACTCCTGATCGGTATCGTTTCCCGGTGCTTCGGTATCGGCGGCGGCTTTCTGCTGGTCCCGGCCATGACCACTCTGGGTGCCCTACCCATGTACGTGGCGGTTCCGATTTCACTCATCGGCACCTGCTTTTCCAGTGTCGGCGCGTTTATCGGATATGTCAGCGTCGGTTACTGGCCTGACTGGACGCTTGCCATTGCGATCATCATCGGCGGCTTTGCCGGCGGCATGCTGGGCAGCCGAGCCCAGAAAATGTTCAGCGAGAAAACGCTCAAGATCGTTTTGGCTTTAACCCTGTTCTTCCTCTTTTTCCGTTTCTTCAAGATCGAGGTCTGGATCTAAACGAGCCGGGAAACAGAAGACCTGTATCAACACGGGAAGCATCTATGATGCTTCCCGTCTTTTTTATAGCTCGACAAATTTAATGTTGATTTGTGCTTTGGAATTTGTGATCTGATATCAGTTATCAAATCATTGTCAGGGGCGCGCAATGGATGCATTTATGGATATGCTGTGGGAAAAGATCGTTGACACCGTCGTCCTTGTGGGTGACGGCTTCGATAACTTTGTCGCCCTGTTTGATTTCCTGGGGCCGGCGGTTCTTATTTTTCTGCTGGCGTTTCTTATTGTTCTGATCACCAAGGGTCTGACCCGGCTGATCGTCACGAAGCGTTTTGTCCAGTTGGAAAAGGAGTATAAAAGGCTGTTCGAACTGCGCCAGGCCACCGCAAAATGGGAAGACCGGGAAAAAGGACGGCGGATGGCGCGCAACATCGATCAAGGCGAACTCAATAAAGTCTATTACGACTATTTTTTTGAAGGCTTCATGCTGGGACTGGCCAGAAAGATCCTCCCGATATTCACGATGCTTGCCTATGTGAATGAGTATTTCAGAGCTGACCGCCTGGCCGAGCGGTTTGGCTCGGCGTATGTGTTCGAATTCCCATCATCCGGTGGCGAACCGGTCTTAATCGGCGGTCTTATGTGGTACCTGCTTTCATTGCTCTTTATCTATTTAACCTGGCATATTATCGCCAAAAGAGCCGCCGCCCGGAAACTCAAACAAACGCAATAAAGCCGTTCGTTATAAAAACTATACAAGCTATCTCCAAAACCCGAAAATTAGTTCAATAAAGAGGAAACCGAGTGGACATGTCCATGCTGCTACTCCTGGGTGTCATTTTTCTGTCCTCATTGATTCTGACCATGGTCGGACTGGGCGGCGGGCTCATTTTCGCACCGCTGTTCGTACTTCTGGGATTTCCCCTGACAACCGCCGTGTCAGCCTCCCTCTTTCTAAACGGGATCGCAGCCCTTTCCGCGGCCATTACCTACTTCCGGGCAAAAATGGTCGAGGTCAAAATCGGCCTGCCCCTGATCCTCTCATCCACTCTGGCCGCGCCGATAGGCGCCCTGCTGACCCATCGCATCGATGTCCGCCTGTTCAGCGGCATTCTGGCCCTCGTCATCATCATCGCCGCTCTGCGCATGATCTTTGCCAAGAAACCGACGGCCCGGGAACCGGCTGCCGTCAGCACGCCTCGACGGATTTGGGGCGGCGGCATTATCGGCATCGCCATCGGCCTGCTGGCCGGCCTGCTGGGTATCGGTGGGGGCGTCTTCATTGTGCCGTTGCTGATTTACATCCTGAAAATCCCCACTAAAATTGCAGCCGCCACCTCCATATTCGTCGTCGTTTTCTCTTCTTTCAGCGGATTTTTGGCCCATATCAGCATGGCGACCACAAATTGGCGTTTTATCCTTGTGGCCGCCGTTTTTTCATTCGCGGGCGGGCAGATCGGGTCTCGCATCATGGCGGAAAAATTAAAAGGTCGCTCAGTACGCGTCATCTTTGGATTTGTTCTGCTGGCGTTTTCTGCTAAACTGATCCAGAAAAACTTCTTTTAGTTCTACTCTGGTGGAGTGAGCATGACATCACGTCGTTTTCTATATCTGACCATCGCAGCCCTTGCCCTGGGCCCGCTCTGGATTGCCACCCCGGCCCTGGCCACCCAGACCCACGGCCAGCCGGAGGGTTTGTACGTGCACCAGATTGCCCACCTGTTCTTCATTATCTCCATGGGCATCTTGGAATTCTGGCTGCGCCAGCGCAATCTGGTCCGTGAACCGGGCTGGAAGTACATTCAACTGGCCGCCGTTCTTTTAATTCTCTGGAACCTCAATGCCATGGCCGTTCATTTCCTGGATGAACAGATCCACTGGCTCCAGGTCAACCGCATCGATCAGTGGCACCTGCATATCAGTGTACCCGGGGACGGTCACGGGCTGCCTTTGTTGTATTACATCCTGAAACTCGATCACCTGTTGTGCGTTCCGGCCATGGTCTGCCTGTATCTTGGTCTGAAATCGCTATTGAAACATACGGAAGCCGAGAAGGAACCTTCTAACTCGTCATGACCGTTTCCTTTGTGCCCATATTCCTGGTCGATTTTGTCGGCTCGATCCTGATGATCGTGTTTTCGTTTCTGTGCCTGCGGATCGTCAACCTGCTGCGCAACCGGGATCGTGAAAATCTTATCTGGCCTTACCTGCTGTGGATCTGCATCGGCCTGGCCTGTTTTGCCATCTCCCGCTCGGCGGGCCACATCCTCAAAAACATCTTCATGCTGTCCGGCCATCAAGAGTGGTGGGCCGCTATCCGGCCCATCAGCGGCGCTATCAACACGGTCATGTTCGTGGTGGTGGCCGCCATCACGCTCTTCTTTGAAAGGGTCTGGAATATCTACCAGCAAATTCTCAAGGATCGCCAGGAGCTTCAATCTGCCCACAGTGAACTACTATTTCTGAATCAGAATTTAGAGCAGATCATCGACGAGCGCACAACGGCCCTGAAAACATCGGAATTTAAATACCGCCGGATCTTCGAGGTTTCCAAGGATATGATCCTGGTGGCCAGCCGGGATGGGCTGATTCAGGATCTGAATCCAGCCGGCCAGAGCCTGTTGGGTCTGGACAGATCTGAAGACCCGGCGACCGGAAAACCGTGCAGGAATTTTTAAAGGACAAATCACAGTGGCAGGTTATTCAATCCGCCTTTGAGGCCGCCGGCTTCATTTCCAATTTTGACATTGAACTGAAAACCGTCTCCGGGGAGAACAAAAGAGCACTGCTCACCGGTACCCTGGCAAAAGGGGAGACCGGGGATGCGATCCACTTTTTGGTCAAGGATGTCGAGGAAAGGCTGCTTATGGAAGCCCAGATGGCCCAGACCGACAAGCTCGCTTCCATCGGGGAGCTCTCCTCCGGCGTTGCCCACGAGATCAATAATCCTCTGGGCATCATCTTGGGTTATACGCAACTGCTGCTGCGAGAAGAGAAGCCGGATTCGGCCCGCTACCCGGACTTTAAAACTATCGAAAAGCATGCTCGTTCCTGCAAAACTATCGTCGAAGATCTGCTCAGTTTTGCCCGGACATCACCGCCCAAGAAGGAAACCGTCGATATTCACAACGTAATCGACGAAGTGCTCGATTTTGTGCAACCGCACGGCGGCTTGGAAAAGTTAGAAATAGAAAAACATTACGACCGGAATCTGCCGCCCCTGGTTTTGGACCAGAAAAAAATCAAACAGGTGATCATGAACCTGGTCATGAACGCCCGCCATGCCATCGGCGAGGCCGGGACATTGACTGTAGCCACCCGCTTAGATGCACAAACCGGGCATACCTGCGTCAGTATCAAGGATACCGGCTACGGCATTGAAAAACGGGATCTGCCCCGAATTTTTGACCCGTTTTTCACCACCAAACCGACCGGTGAGGGGACCGGTCTGGGCCTGTCCGTGAGTTACGGTATCGTTAAAAGTCATGGCGGCAACATACAGGTTACCAGTAAACCCGGCCAGGGAACGGAATTTGTGGTCTTCCTGCCGGCGACATCCTGATCCGCGCGGCGTCCACCGCCCGCCGGACAAGAGGTAGACATGCCAACCAAAATATTGATCGTGGACGATGAGCAGGACATGCTTGCGCTTTTAAGGCGCAGCCTCGAACCGGAGTTGGATTGTGAAGTGGAAACAGCGGCCTCCGGCGAGTCCGCGTTGAAAAAATTCTCCGGCAACCATTTTGATATTGTCCTGGCGGATATCAAGATGCCGGGCATGAACGGTCTGGAGCTGCTGGAGCTGATCCGGCGCGACAAAAAGGACCAGACGGTCATCATGATGACCGCCTTTGGCCACATCGATATGGCTGTCAAGGCCATGAAAAGCGGGGCTTACGACTTCATTACCAAACCCTTTGAACACGACACCCTGGTCGTCCGGTTGGAGAAGGCTCTGGAACGCACCCGCCTGGTCAACGAAAATATACGGCTCACCAGCGAATGCCTGGATGCGGAACCGTTTAAAAACCTGGTCGGCCGCAGTCCGGCCATGCAGCGTATATACGAATCCATCCGGACCGTGGCCAGGACCGATTTGACGGTCCTGATCACCGGTGAGTCCGGTACCGGCAAGGACGGTACCGCCCGGGCCATTCACGCGCTGAGTAAACGAAAAATGCAGCCGTACGTGGCCGTGAATTGCCCGACCATCCCCGAAAACATCCTGGAAAGCGAACTTTTCGGATATAAAAAAGGCGCCTTCACCCACGCTACCAGCAACAAGGCCGGTCTTTTCCAGGAAGCCAACCGGGGGACGATCTTTTTAGACGAAATCGGCGACATCAGCCCGGCCATCCAGGCCAAGCTGCTGCGGGTCATCCAGGAAAAGGAATTCAAACCTCTAGGTGACACCAAGTCCGTCCAGGTGGACGTGCGCATCATTGCCTCCACGAATCAGGATTTGGCGGACAAGATCGCCCGGCGGGAATTCCGGGAAGACCTGTACTACCGCCTGAACGTCCTGCCGATTGAGTTGCCGCCCCTGCGCGAGCGCCGGGAGGATATCCCTCTGATCGCCAGTCACCTATTGGCCCAGCACTGCGCCAAACTGGACCAGACCTTAAAGCAACCCTCACCGCAACTGCTTGATTTTTTAATGGCCCACACCTGGCCGGGTAATGTCCGTGAACTGGAAAACTGCCTGATCCAAGGCATTATGTTTTCAGCCGGGCAAGAAATTACCCCGGCCGATATTGGCCAGCGAGGAGCGGCCGCGAAGCCCGCTCCGGCGAAAACTGAATTGGCGGGCCTGCCCTACAAGGAAGCCAAAGACCAAACCCTCAATCGCTTCAACCAGACATTCATTGGAAACCTGCTCGAAACCCACAAAGGTAACGTAACCCATGCGGCCAAGGCTTGCGGCCTGGAAAGACAGGCCCTGCAGCAGATTATGCGGCGCTACGACATCCAGGCGGATAAATACAGGGACAAAGATTAGAAGCTGTCTCAAAAACTCTTCATGTCAGGCGTCTTGTCCGGCGTAGCTGGGAGAGCGAAGACAGGATCATGTCCCAAAATCCGTTTTGAGAAGGGTTCTAGAGAGACTGTTTGGGCAAGAGTGCGGCCACGGGGCAGATCTCAATACAGGCCGCGCAGTTGTCGCAGGCCGTTTCCTTCGAACCGGCACCACCGTAGAAACTGATCACCGTATCGAATCCTCTCTGCGCAAAAGCCAGCATGGTATGGCCGTTGACGGTCCGGCAGACCTGCAGGCATTTGCCGCACAGCACGCAGCGGTTGGGGAAATAGGTCAGATGGGGATGCGAATCATCCACCTCCGGCGTTTTGAGGTGCAGTTCCAGTTTTTTAGGCTTCAGACCCACCTTGAGAAATTTGGATAGGTCCTGCAAGGCACATTTTTTATTGGCTGGACAATTTTTACAGTCTACGTGATGTACGGACAACAGCAAGCGCAGACCGGTCTTTTGTAGACGCCTTACAGCCGGCGTGTCCGTCCGGACGATCATCTGATCAGTCACTTTTACAGTGCAGGCGGCCACTGGTGGGTCGCTGCCATTCACCTCCACGAAGCAGAGCCGGCACGACGCCTGGGGTGCGTCCTGGCCTTCCAGGTGGCATAGATTGGGAATGTAGATACCACTTTCCAGACAGGCCTGCAGCAAGTTCAGTCCCGCCTCTACTTCCAGCGGTGTTTCATCGACTGTGATGGTAACCTTCATTTCATTCCCTGGGGTATTTTCAGGTCCATATTAACGTTGCCGTTTAAATTCGTATAGGCGCGCCCTAATCTTTTTTCGATTCATGCGGCCGTTCGATGATCGGCGCCAGCCCCGGCGGTGAAACCTTCCGCACGGCATCGTATTCCGGCGGGCAAGCGACCATGCATTCGCCGCATTTGACGCACAACTGCTGATCAACGCCCTTTTTGCGCGTGCTGGTGGTAAAGATCGCCTCCGTGGGACAACCCCCCACACAGGCATCGCATCCCCGGGCACAGGTCTCCAGGTCAATGTAGTAGGTCATCAGGGGCCGGCACATCATGCCGGGGCAGCGCTTTTCATCGATATGGGCCCGGTAATCTTCCGGGAAATACTGCAGCGACGTCAGCACTGGATTGGCCGCGGTCTTGCCCAGTCCGCACAGAGAGCCGGCTTTGATATCCACACTGAGCTGTTCCAGTTGTTCCACATCGGAATCCCGGCCTTCGCCGGTGGTAACCCGTTCCAGGATGTCCAGTAGATGACGCGTCCCAATCCGGCAGAAGGTGCATTTTCCACAGGATTCCTTTTGGGTAAAATCCAGAAAGTAGCGTGAGACGTCCACCACGCAGCTGTCCTCATCCATGACCACGATCCCCCCGGAACCCATCATGGCGCCGGCCGCCGTCAATGAGTCAAAGTCGATGGGCGTATCCAGTAGGGCCTCCGGCAGGCAGCCGCCCGAGGGCCCTCCGATCTGCACGGCTTTGAAGTCTTTCTGGTTGGGGATCCCGCCGCAGATGTCGAAAATAAGAGTCCGCAGGGTCACCCCCATGGGAATCTCCACCAGGCCGGGATGCACCACATCCCCCACCACCGAAAAAATGGCGGTCCCCGGGCTGTTGGCAGTCCCGATAGAACGAAACCAGTCGGCGCCTTTTTCAACAATCGACGGAATCGAGGCCAGGGTCTTGACGTTGTTGATGACTGTGGGCTGACCGAACAGACCCTGTTCAACCGGATAGGGCGGCCGGTGCACAGGCATCCCCCGCCGACCTTCCAGGGATTGCACCAACCCGGTCTCCTCGCCACAGACAAAAGCGCCCGAGCCTTCAAAAATATCGATCTCAAAATCAAAGTGACTGCCGAGAATCCCCGCCCCTAAAAGCCCCCGCTCCCGGGCCTGGGCCAAAGCGGTGCGCAGGGTCCGGACCGCCAGTGGATACTCGGCCCGTACGTAGACGATGGCCCGGCCGGCACCCACCGCGTAGGCACAGATGGCCAGGCCTTCCAATACCTGGTGGGGGTTGCTTTCCAGGATGGTGCGATCCATGTAGGCCCCGGGATCGCCTTCATCGGCATTGCAGATGACGATTTTGGCACCGGCATCGACCGCGGCGGCCAGTTCCCATTTGTCCCCGGTAGAAAAGCCGGCCCCGCCGCGCCCGCGGAGCCCGGAACTTTTAATCACGTCAACTATCTGGTCGGGTGCCAGACCCAGGGTCTCGACCAGGGCCGTGTAACCGCCTGCGGCGATATACTCATCGATGCTCTCCGGATCGATCCGGCCGCATTTTTCCATGACGATGCGTTTTTCCTGGTTGAAACGGGAAAACTCCATCACGGTTGGAATCATCTCGTTTTCCACTGTGGCGCCGAATACATGCTCGAACCGCGGGTCCCCCTCTTCCAGGAACAATTTGGTCAGCATCCTGGCCTTGCCCGGAGTGACTTCATGATAAAACACCGGCGGGAACCCGGAAGCCGGATGGTCGATGATCACCACCGGCTCAGCATAGCAGTGACCGTGGCAGCCAACCGTGTGTATCTCGGCCGCAATCCCCCGTTCTGTCAGTGTTTCTTCAAAGGCAGCCTTCGTATCCAGTGCTCCGGAGGCAATCCCGCAGGTGGCCATGCCGATGTGGATTTTGGGTACCGGAGACTGTTCAAATGCGGTGCGCTTGGCATCCGCTGCCTGGCGGAGAAGATCATATTGCTGCCGGGCCGGGGTGTTGTCAAGACTCATGTTTTTGCCTTTCTCTTTCCGCCATCTCTTTTTCGATTTCGATGCGCGTAAGAAGGCCTTCCACTTTGCTGGGTGCCATATTCCCGTGAATGGTTTCCCCGATCATGGCAACCGGGGCAAGCGCACAGCACCCGACACAAGCGACCCGTTCGATGGAAAACTCTCGATCCACAGTCGTTTCACCGTCTTTGATATTCAACTTTCTTTCAACATTCTCGAGGATGATCTCGCCGCCCTTGACGTGGCAGGCCGTACCCAGGCAGATCTTGAAAGGGTACTTCCCGGGCGGATTAAAGCGAAACTGGTTGTAAAACGTGGCGACCCCGTAAACTTCCGCAGCGGAGATATCCAGATAGGCGGCAACAATGTCCAAGGCCTCAGCCGGCAGGTAGGCAATCTCTTTTTGCACCATCTGCAGAATGGGAATTAACTGGCTGCGCTCCGGCTGGTGGGCCTGCAGCCTCCGTGACAGAGCTTCAAGAAAAAGTTCTTCTTCTTTGTGCATATCGCTATTCATACATTACAGTCGTATCTTCGCGGCTGGTTAGACGATACCTTAAAAAAAGGATCTTGGTTCAAGAGCCCGTCTTCGCTCTTCAGGCTACGCCGGACAAGACGCCGACATGACACCTAACATGAAGACTTTTTTAGGTAGCTTCTATATCTTTTCCAGGGCGCCATACGCCGCCTGCACCCGGTCACGTAATAGAAAACAAAATTTTTCCATGACATTGAATCCGAGGTCCTTGTTGCTGTGCATCAAGGCCCGCAGGTCCCCGCCCCGCAGGGTCAGCAAGTGGGTTGGTTTCTGGCAGATGGCCGATGACATCAAAATGTGCTCTTCCCCCAGCAATGTTGCCCAGCAGCCCAGCACGCGGCCCTTTTCCAGAGCCTCGATCGTGACGCTGCCCTTGCGAAGCCCCAGGTCAATGGCCCGTTCCAGCGCTACCCGCCCACTGACAATCACATACAGGTACTCACCAACTTCGCCCTGTGTGAAAACCGCTTCACCGCTTTTATACTGCCGGGCATGGCAAAGTGGTACCAACCGATCGAGATCGGTTGTGGCAAGCCCTTTGAAGAATTCACATCCCGCTATGGCCGCCCGTATCTCTTCTTTTTCCATGGTGCCTCTCCTCGGATGGGGTTCGTCTACCCTGCCGGTTTACCAAAAATCGTCGGTGGTGAAACAGGATGTTTAAAATAGCGGCAATCCGCCGGCGGTGTCAATAGCCATGACCGGCCGGTTGCCCGGTTGCTCTATGGGCATTGTAAATTCTGAATACGCATGCCGTTCAGGACAACGGTATTGATATCGGTTTGGATTTAAAGCTTGCTGTCTATCGGGATTGCAATTGTTTTCGCAACGAAAACAGCCGATAGAATTGACAAAAACAGGCAGCTGGGCTATTTGATAATCGATATCCGCACCATCTTTCGATTCGCCGAAGGGTACCCGGCATTTCTTTTTTGTCCCGCACATCAAAAGGGTACGCCCTGTTAATCTGTTCGTATACGGATTGGTTCGGTAAGGCCACTATCAGCCGAACCGGACTGGTGAGCAACCAGGACCCAGTCGTGTTGTAGCAAGATCTTCTCACATCATCATTCAGCATATGGAATAAGAGGGGGATGATATGAAAAAGACCGTCATGACCGTTATGCAGGATACCGTAGAGAAATTTGGAAAGCAGACCGCCCTGAACATGAAAATAGACGGTAATTGGCAGGCCACCACCTGGTCGCAGTACTATGACCAGGTTCGCGTAGCTGCCCGGGCTTTTATGACGCTGGGCCTGGAAAAAGGCAAGGCGGTCAGCATTCTGGGCAACAACTGCCCCCAATGGTTCATCAGCGACCTGGCCGGCATTTTCGCCGGCGCCGTTCCCGGTGGGATCTACACCACCAATGCACCGGAACAGTGCCGCTATATCGCGGCCCACAGCGAAGCCAATATCGCGGTCGTGGAAAATGCCGAGCAGTTGGCCAAATTCAAGCAAATCCGGGATCAACTGCCTGACCTCAAAGCAATCGTCTTGATGAATGGCACTGATGATGACGGACAGGTCCACGCCTGGGATGATCTTCCCGGGCTGGCCCAACAGACCCCGGAAGCGGACCTGGAAGCCCGTATCGCGGCCCAGTCCCCGGACGACTGCTGCACCCTGATATACACCTCCGGCACCACTGGAGACCCCAAAGGGGTCATGATTACCCATGACAATATTGTTTGGACCACCCAGCAGGTGGCCGCAAGCGCGGCGGTCAATCAAACAGACCAGATTATCAGCTACCTGCCCCTGAGCCATATTGCCGAGCAGGTGGTCAGTCTGTATGGGCCGCTTTTGACGGGCAGCACGGCCTGGTTTGCCGAAGGCCTCGACCAGCTGGGTGACAACCTGCGGGAGGTCCGGCCCACCATGTTTGTCGGGGTGCCCCGGGTGTGGGAGAAAATCCAGGCCAAGATGATGGCCGCCGGTGCCCAGAACTCAGCCCTGAAGAAGAAAATTGCCGCCTGGGCCCGAAAAAAGGGACTGGCCGGCACCTATGCCTTCCAGGCCGGACAACAAATGCCGGCTTTGCATGGCCTGGCCGACAAGCTGGTCTTTTCCAAAGTCCGTGACAAGCTTGGCTTCGATCGCTGTAAATTATTTATTTCCACAGCGGCACCGATTTCGCAGGACACCCTGGAGTTCTTCCACAGCCTGGATATCCCCATTACCGAGGTATATGGCATGAGCGAGTGCACCGGCCCCGGCACCGTCTCCTTGCCCCAGCCGCACAAATTCCGCAAGCGCTGGGCTGGCCCCGCACTGCAGGGCGCTGAGGTTGGCATTGCAGCTGACGGCGAAGTTCTCATGCGCGGACGCCATGTGTTCAAGGGGTACTTCAAAAACGAAGCCGCCACCGCGGAAACCATCGACAGTGACGGCTGGCTGCATTCCGGCGATGTCGGCCAGATGGACGATAAGGGCTTTCTGCAAATTACCGACCGCAAAAAAGAGCTGCTGATCACGGCGGGTGGCGAGAACATCGCTCCGCAAATCCTGGAAGGTAAACTCAAAGCCATCCCGGCTATCAGCCAGGCGGTGGTCATCGGCGATCGACGCAAATACCTGACCGCCCTGTTCGCCCTGGACCCGGAGAAAATCGGTTCCGAAGCCACCGCGGCCGGCAGCAGCGCCCGGGACTCAAAAGCCGCCTCCCAGTGCGACGCGTTTCGGGCCTATATCCAGAGCCAACTGAATGGTGTCAACGCCACCCTGGCCCGGGTGCAGACGATCAAAAAGTTTGTTATTCTGCCGGCCGAACTTTCCGTTGAAGGTGGTGAACTGACGCCGACCATGAAGTTAAAACGGCGCATCGTCAATGAAAAATATGCGACTCAAATCGAGAGCATGTATGCCGATGCCTGATTGGGCGTACCAGCCAGACATTGCTCAAACCAGGTGGAAACGCGCGTTGCTCACCCGGCGCTCAGGTTGACCCTGCTGACAATCCGGCCCTGGGTCGGATGCCCTTTTCGGAGAATTCGACCCAGAACCCGGCCTTCCAGCTCTTGTTCCCCGTTGCGACCTTCCCCACGAGAATAATTTGTCGGCGGTATCATATTCTGTTAAACTTTTTAAATCGCCTGAGACTGTCTCAACCCAAGGTCACTGCGCCGGGCCCCTGATATAATCGACCGCCCGGCCACGGATATTCACCATTACCAGCAGCTACACGGCAGACGTCATGAAATTAACTATCGGCAATTCCATCCTATCCAGCCTGATCAGCATCCTGGTAGTTTCCGTGGCGATGGTGGGTTATTTCTGGCTCCAGTCAGACTACGCCGAATATGAAATGGAACGCCAGAGCTTGCGTGCCAATTACCTGGCCACTCAGAAAGCGTTCATTAAAAGAGAGGTGGATAAGGCCGTTGATTTCATCGACTACATGAAATCGCGCACCGAAAAGCGTTTGAAGGCCACGATCCGGGCCAGGACTTTGGAAGCCTATGACATTGCCATAAATATTTATCGCGAGAACCGGGATAGCCGCTCACGAACTGAAATCGAAAAAATGATCAAGGATGCCTTGCGCCCCATCCGCTTTGCGGGCGGCCGCGGATACTATTTCGCCACCAATCTGGCCGGCATCGAAATCCTCTTTGCCGATCGTCCCCAACTGGAGGGCAAAAACCTGCTGAACATGCAGGACACACGGGGTAAATTCGTTATTCGGGATATGATCCGCATTGTTAAGGAAAAAGGGGAAGGGTTTTATGAATACACCTGGACCCGGCCCGGACGCGCGGGTAAACATTTTCCCAAAATCGCGTTCGTCAAGTATTTCGAACCTTACCAGTGGTTTATCGGAACCGGTGAATATCTGGAAGATGTCAAGCAGGATATCCAGCAGGAAGTCATCCAGCGCCTGGAAAAAGTGCGCCACAGCAAAGACGGCTATTTATTTGCATCTGATTATCGGGGGTTGAGCCTGTCCGGCCCGGCCAAGGGCCGTAACATGTATGAGGTCACAGATATCAACGGCGTTAAAATCGTACAGGAACTGATTGCCGTCGCCCGGGCCGGCGGCGGGTTTGTAAATTACGTCCTGCCCAAGTTCAAAGGGCAAAAAAGTGCGCCGAAAATCAGCTACGCCCGGGGTATCGAAGATTGGCAGTGGTATGTCGGGACCGGCATTTTCGTGGATGAAATCGAAACGGCGGTCGTCCGCTTGAAAGAAAAGCAGGATGCCGAGATCCGTCGGCATTTTGCAAAAATCCTGATCACCCTGGCGGGCCTGACTGTTATTATCCTCGTGTTAATCCGTTTTCTCGCTGTCCGGATTCGCAGGAACCTGGATTCCTTGACGGACTTTTTCCAAAAAGCCGCCACGGAATCCATTAAAATCGATCCGGCCGCCCTGCATTTTCCAGAATTCACCCGGTTGGCCGACTCCGCCAACCGGATGATCGACATGCACCACTCTGCCGAAACCGCCCTGCGCGAGGGTGAAGAGAAATACCGCCTGCTGATCGAAAATCAGACCGACATGATTGTCAAGGTCGACACAGAAGGCCGATTCTTATTTGTCAGTCCCTCTTATTGCCGGACATTCGGCAAGACCGAAGATGAATTGTTGGGAAAGACCTTCATGCCCCTGGTCCATGAGGATGATCGCGAAGCCACATCCCGCGCCATGGAAAAGCTCTACCAACCGCCCTACACCGCCTATATGGAACAACGCGCCCAAACCAAGGCCGGTTGGCGCTGGCTCTCCTGGGTCGACACGGCCGTCCTGAACGAAAACCAGGAAGTCGTCGAAATCATCGGGGTCGGCCGGGACATTACGCCGCGTAAAAATGCCGAGGCGTTGCGGGTGCGCCTGGAAACCGCCATCGAACAGGCGGCTGAATTGATTATGATTACGGATAGCAAGGGGGCAATTCAATATGTAAATCCGGCCTTTGAAGAGACGACCGGCTATGATCGGCAAGAAGTGATTGGTCAAAATCCGCGTATTCTGAAAAGCAAACGACATTCCGAGGAATTCTACCAGGAGATGTGGGACACCATTTCCTCCGGGAGGGTCTGGCGGGGCCATCTGGTCAACCGCAAAAAAGATGGCGGTCTTTACGAGGAGGAGGCTACTATCTCCCCCATACGCAGCTCGACCGGTGCCATTGTCAACTATGTTGCCGTAAAACGGAATGTCACCCGGGAAGTGGAACTGGCCAAACAGCTGCGGCAGACCCAGAAAATGGAGGCCATCGGAACCCTTGCCGGTGGTATTGCCCACGATTTCAATAACATCCTTTCGGCTATTATCGGTTATTCGGAGATCGCCCTGCAGGATGTGGCAACCGACTCCCGCCTCAGGGAATACCTGGAAAGGGTCCTGGGCGCGGGCAGCCGGGCCAAGGAGCTGGTGCAGCAAATCCTGGCTTTCAGCCGCCAGGCGGAACTGGAACCAAAACCCCTGAACATCACTCCGATTGTCAAAGAGGCCCTGAAATTGCTGCGGGCCTCCCTGCCGGCGTTCATAGACATCCGACAAAACCTGACGTCTGAGGCCACCATCCAGGCGGACCCCATCCATATGCACCAGGTGGTCATGAATCTGTGTACCAACGCTGCGCATGCCATGGAAAAAGGTGGCGGCACCCTGACCGTTGCACTCGAAGACGTGGTGGTTTCAACCGAAAACGCGGACCGGATTCCGGACCTCACATCGGGGCCATTTGTTTGTCTCACGGTCCGCGATACCGGACACGGCATGCCGCGCGAAGTCGTAGAGCGCATTTTCGACCCGTTCTTCACGACCAAGGAAATCGGTGAAGGAACCGGCATGGGTCTGGCCGTTGTCCACGGCATCATCCGCACCCACCGGGGTGCCATTGTGGTCGAAAGTGAACCTGGTTCCGGCACCCTGTTCAAAGTCTATTTTCCGATTATCGCCGGCAAGACAGACCGGCCGGCACCGGAGGTGGCGCCGCTGCCCATCGGCACCGAACGCATTCTGTTCACCGATGACGAAGAATTGCAGGTCGAACTGGGCCGGGAAATGCTCGCCCGCCTGGGATATCGGGTAACAGGCTTAACCGACTGCCGAAAGGCCCTGGCGCACTTTCGAGATGACCCAACCGCCTTCGATCTTGTCATTACCGACATGACCATGCCCCATATGACCGGAGACGTCCTGGCCGCGGAACTGATTGCCATCCGCCCGGATATCCCGATCATACTTTGTACCGGCTATAGTGAACGGATCACTGAAGAAGACGTACTGGCGGCCGGTATCAAAGGCTTCATCATGAAGCCGGTCGTCATGGAAGAATTGGCCCGCCTGATTCGGAAAGTTCTCGAAGCCTAACCGCAAAGAGTGCCCTTGCGCACAACCGCCACAGCGCTTATCTTTTGTGACGCTGCCCTGCAAATGCGGACTATCTATGCGACCGCTTTCAGGTCCAGCCCTGAATTGCAACTCAACACCTTTGGAAGGAAGCCGCTGTATGGCCTTACTTAAATACCTGTTCACGTCGCTGTTGATTCTGATACCTGCCGCCGGCTGGTGCCTGGACCTCACCTATGATCTCAAAGTCAATATTGACCCGGAAAGCGGGGAATTTTCCGGCTCGGGTCTCATCCATGCAAACGAAACGGCCGAATTCAACTTGTCCGTGTCCGGACTGCAAGACATTCGCATAAACGACCGACCTGTCACCCCTGACGGCCATCAGCGAATCGCTGTCCACCTGGCAAGCGGCAAGAGAGCCCGCATCACATACAAAGCCGTATTCAGAAAAGACAAATCTCCTCACATATACATCGATCGGGAGCATGTGTTCCTTTCCGGGGGCTGGTACCCACAACCGGATACCCCGATCCGATATCGTCTGGCGGTTACCCTGCCGGAAAATTTTGTGGCGGTGGGGGCATCTGAAACGGTTTCCCGGCAAACGCATTCCGGCAGCACCACCTTTGATTTTCATTTCGACAACCCTTTGGACGGACTCTATCTGGCGGCTTCGTCCCGTTTTGTCGTCCAAAAGGAAACCCACGGCGGCATTGCCATCGAAACGTATTTTTTCAAAGAGGATGCCGCCTTGGCGGACGCTTATATCCAATACACGAAAAAGTACCTCGACATGTATACCGCCATGCTCACGCCCTATCCCTTCCGGCGCTTTGCCATCGTGGAAAATATCCTACCCACCGGATACTCCATGCCCACGTTTACCCTTTTAGGGCAATCGGTAGTGAAGTTGCCGTTTATCGTCCGGACATCTTTGGGGCATGAAATCCTGCATCAATGGTTCGGCAACTCCATATATATCGACTATTCCCAAGGCAACTGGGCCGAAGGATTGACCAACTACCTGGCCGACCACCACTATGCCGCTTTGGAGGGCCGCGGCCCGGTATACCGCAAGCAGATCATGCTCAACTACCAGGCCTATGTAAACGCGGACAACGCCATGCCGGTGAGCCGTTTTACCAGCCGTCACAACCGGGCGGAAGCTGCCATTGGCTATGGCAAATCCGCCATGATCTTCCATATGCTGCGCCGCAAGTACGGGGATGAGGACTTTTTCGCAGCTTTGCGGGAACTGATCTATACCCGCAGTTTTCAGGAAGCCTCCTGGATGGATGTCCGACGGGCCTTCGAAAAAACCACTTCTGAAAACCTGGAAGACTTCTTCGCGCACTGGCTCGATCGCCGGGACATACCAACCATAAACGTAGAAAATGTCAAGCTCACCCTCGATCGGGGCCGGTTGGCCCTGAGCTTTGCGATCGTGCAAAGCGGTACCCCCTACCGACTGGCTCTACCCATAACGGTAAAGACCCCCCGGTCCCAGCATGAGCGGGTAGTGACAATTTCTCAAAGTTCCACCGAGGTGCTCATCCCCCTGGATGCGTCACCGCGGGAGGTGGTTCTCGATGGAGAATATGACATTATGCGTACTGTGCAGCCGGCCGAACGCCCCCCGATTTTAGCCGATATACTGGGCAGCGACAGTGTTTTTGTAGCTGCCGCCGCCCGGCAGCGATCGGTTTACAAGCCCCTGGTAGATGCCCTGGGTATCCCCAAAGCGGCCTGGATCGATCCGGATAGCGTTCATTTCGATCGTCTTAAAACGTCTAATCTGATTATTGCGGGATTCACAAACCCATTGGCCAGCCGCTTTCTGGGTGGCCGTCGGACGCCGCCGGAAGGTGTCCGCCTGGAAATCTATAAAAATCCCTTTGCTCCTGAAAAACGCTTGATGCTTGTACAGGCCGGGAGTGTGGATGAAGCCAGGGCGGTTGTCCGCAAATTACGCCACTATGGTAAGTATTCAACGCTTGCTTTTCAGAATGGACGCAATACAGTCAAGACCACCGCGGGGTCCAACGCAGGCATACCGGTGCTGTCTCAACCGCAACCACTGGTGGTCCAGCCACAAGAAAAGGAAACCCTAGCGGACATTATTCCGGAAATCCGGTCCAAACAAGTGATCTTCGTGGGTGAACAGCACGACCGTTTGGCGCACCACTTGAACCAACTGGCCGTCATCCAGGCCCTGCATACGGTCGGTGACAAAATCGGGGTGGGCATGGAGATGTTTCAGGCTCCCTATCAACCAGTCATCGATGCCTACCTGGCCGGCAGGATCGATGAGCGCGAATTCCTGCGGCAATCGGAATATTATGAACGCTGGCGCTATGATTATCACCTTTATAAACCGATCATAGATTACCTGAAGGCCAACCAAATCCCTCTGGTCGCGCTCAATGTTTCCGGCGAGATATCCCGTCAGACCGGCCGAGAGGGCCTTGACAGCCTTTCAGCCGAGCAACGCCGCCAGGTCCCCGCGCATTTAGATTTTAGCGACGACCGATACCGCGAAGATCTCAAGCAGGTTTTCAATCTGCACGGCAGTGAAACCGGCCTGAACGAATTCAACTATTTCTACCAGGCCCAAACGCTCTGGGACGAGGCCATGGCTTCCCGGGCCGCCGCCTGGATGGAGGCCAACCCGGACCACAAACTGGTGGTCCTGGCCGGTAACGGGCACCTGCGTTACAAATATGGTATCCCGCAAAGATTGTTTCGGCGTGTCGCCCAACCGTATGCCGTGATCGTACAGGATGAAGACATCGAACCGGGCATTGCCGACTACGTCCTGTTCACCACACCGATCGAAGGCGTCAAGTCACCGAAACTCGGTATCATGGTAACAGAACAAGGGGGTGCGTTGGCCGTGAAAAGCGCCATCGAACATGGTCCGGCCGGAAAGGCCGGCCTGGCCGCCGGAGACATTATAACCGCCGTGGCCGGCCACCCGATCAAAACCCTGGCGGATCTGAAAATTGCCCTGTTTTACACGAAACACGGAGACCGTGTTCAGGTAGACATCAACCGGGATGGTGCTTTGCTGGTAAAAGAAGTGTTACTAAAAGCTCGTCCGAAGCATATTTCCCTGCCCAATAGATAGAGGCTATCTGCAAAATAGGATTTTAATTCCCCGCAAAAAGCACACAGGGTCTGCGACAATTCAAGGCGGCCGCGAGGTTCCCCCGCGTTGCGGGACTTCCCTCCTGATCATTTCCGCAAATGTGGGTCGCAACCGAGGTGCCAGCGAAGCCAATGCCCATCGTGGTGAATACGCAAGCACCTCGAGGATGTCGCTTCGCTTCACTTCGTGCCGAAACCGAGCGCCCAACGCCGGAATTGGGATAAAAGACATTTTTAAGATAGCCGCTCGTGTTCTCTATAAGGAACACCCAGCCGCTGCATCCACCGACGCCGATTTGCAACTAAAACCAGACTTGACCACAGGCAGGTACCCCTGCTAAAATTCAAGCCGTCTTAGATGTGTTCATCTTGAATCCGCTTCATTTATGTCACGTTACCCGTATTTCGACGTGCACAGCACTACTCCGCAAAATAAAGAGCCCGACTCGACCGGTGGTAACAGGTCGTTTTTCGACGCTCATTTTGACTTTCTGACTCGGAACTAAGCTGAACATCCCGGCGAACCGCCAGGTTCCCCGAAATAGGGTTTTTGTCTTTTTCATCTAGAAATTTGTGCTTGCCTGGAAATTTAACGTTTCGTTTACATGCAAAGGAGGCTCAAAATGAAAAGCTGCAAACTTTTGTTGGTGTTGTTGGCAGTCGGCCTGCTGGTTTTTGCAAGCAGCCCGGTGCTGGCCGCAAAACCGATTATAATTGGCAGTCCCCTGTCGACTGCATTTTTGTATGGCTGGGATGCGGAAAGGGGCATCCGCCTGGCCATCGAGGAAATCAATGCCGCCGGAGGCGTCAACGTGGGTGGCACCAAACGGCCCTTTGCGGTGGAAGTGATCGACACCCGCGATCTTGAGCCGGGTGTGCCGGTCAGTGAAGCGCTTCTGGCAGTGGAAAAACTTATTTTGGACAAAGAGGCCGATTTCATCGTCGGAGGACCGGTGCGCTCGGAAGCCGCCCTGGCAGCCATGCCCCTTTTATCCAAATATAAAAAAGTTTCCATCGTCACCACCGGCGTACTGACGCCCAAATACCACGCCATGGTGGCCAAGCAGTACGATAAGTTCAAATATTGCTTCCGCATTCACGGTGAAGCCAAACAACTGGTCGGGGAAATGTTTGCCAACTTCGGTGCCCTGAAGGAGAAACATGGCTTCAACAACCTGTTCATCATCGCCCAGGATGTATCCCATGCCCGCGGGGCCGCCAAAGTCATGCAGAAAGTGGCCACAAAAAAGGGTTGGAATGTAACCGGCGTTGAAATCTACCCCACCGGCGCCACCGACTTTTCCATAGGTCTTTTAAAGGCCAAGCGTACTAAGAGCGAAATCATCAATATCTGGATGGACATGCCGGAAAGCGCCATCTTGCTCAAGCAGTGGTACGAGATGAAGATCCCGGCCCTGCCCTTCGGCTCCACCCTGGCCGCGGCTGAGCAGCCCGGCTTCTGGAAAGCCACCAACGGAAAAGGTGCTTATACCCTCTGCAACGTTGTGAATGCGGGGAATGCACCGTCCGAGGCCACCGAGTGGACCATGAAATTCTACAATGCCTACACCAAGCGCTGGGGTGTGGAGCCTGAAGGCCTGGGCACCTCCAGCAGCTACATGGCGGTGCAGGTCTTGAAAGATGCCATTGAGCGGGCCGGGAGCCTGGATTCCGACAAGGTGGTTGCCGAACTGGAGAAAACAGACGTCATGGGTGTCTATGGCCGGTTGCGTTTCGATCCCAAGAGTCACCAGGTTATCCCGGCTGCCGATCCCAAAGACGGTGCCGTGGGCAGTATCCTGCAGTGGCAGGACGGCAAGCGGGTGGTGGTCTATCCGGCCAGCATCGCCAAGGGCGAGATTCTGCTGCCGCCCTGGATGAAGAAGTAAAAACACCGAAAGGAGTAGAGCGGCCTCGCCCGCATCCAGGTCGCTTTGCTCCAACGAGTAACCACCAAAGTGTCGGCATCGATCATATTTGCAACAGACGGATTTGCAGGCCGTGTTCGATTCCGATCCCGATAGCGATTTCGATTACGGAAAGGCCCAATGGAAATACTTGTATACGGCACTATCAATAGTGTCACCCTGGCCCTTTACGCCCTGGGATTCGCCCTTGTCTACGGCATCAGCCGCCTGCCGAATTTTGCCCATGGCGCCTTGTACGTGCTCAGCGGGTTCATCACCTGGAGTGTCATCAATACGTTGGGGCTGCCCTACCTGGTAGGCATCATTATCTCCCTGATCATCACCGCTTTGATCGGCGCCTTGATATATCAGTTTTTCCTGATCCGCATCAGGGGTATGGAAATCTCCGAAATCATCGCGTCTTATGCCGTTGCCCTGGCGATCCTGGAAGGGCTGCGCTGGGGCGGATTCAAAGGCATGACCTACACCCTGCCCTCTTTTATCGATGGCAGTACGACTATTTTCGGTGTCCTGGTGGATTATCAGCGCCTCGTGGTGGTGGCTATCGGGGTGGTGCTGGTCGCCCTCTTGTGGGCCTTTACCCATTACACCCGGATCGGCCTGGCCCTGCGGGGTATGGCCCAGGATGAACGGGCCGCCCTTATGTTGGGCGTCGACTCGGACATCATGGCCGTGGTCGCCATGGGCTTGGGGTCCATGCTGGCAGCTTTTGCGGCCATCTTGTTGCTGCCGCTGGGCAATATCGTGGTCGAGTCCGGCTACAACGTCCTCATCCTGGCCATCGCGGTCTGCATCGTCGGCGGCATCGGCAGCTGGGCCGGGGCCGTACTGGCAGCGTTTCTGATTGGTTTCGCCCAGATCTTGACCGTGGTGTACCTGGGCTCCCACTACCAGATGATGGTTGCCCTGCTGGCCATCATCCTCACACTGATTCTCAAACCGTCGGGCCTGTTTGGACAACAGAAGGAACTGGAGGAAAGAGTTTGAACACTGCAAGCCCCAAACGCCGCAAGGAAAGAATCGACCGCGGCATCAAGATTCGCTCGGACGGGCTTTACGCCCTGATGTCCTGGCGTGAAATGGCCTACCTGATCATACCGCGCACGGTCCTGATCGGCGGATTGCTGCTGCTGCCTCTGGTGCTGCCGGGCATGTACTGGCCGCGCGTCATCACCATTACCTGCATTTATGCCCTGCTTGCCCTGGGGTTTGATTTTTTGGCACACTACGTGGGGCTGGTATGCCTGGGCGGAGCCTTTTTCGTAGGGGTCGGCGGTTACCTGGCCGCGATCTTGAACACGTCGTTCGGCCTGCCCCCCCTGTTGACTGTGCCGCTGGCCACGGTGCTGGGGGCCGGTATCTGCACCCTGCTGCTGTTTCCCTGCCTGCCGCTGCGCGGTGTCTACTTTGCCATCGTGAGTCTCATGTATCCCTTGTTCGCCGCGCGGGTCATCGAAGCTTTCGACATCTTCGGGGGTACGGACGGCATCCTGGGCATCGAGGGTTTTAGCAACCGCTGGGTCGAGCAGTATTTTGTCATCGGTATCATGCTTGTATTTCTCTTCGCGCTGCGGCGACTGGTCAATACCGACCTCGGCCTGGTGCTACGCGGTGTCAAGGACAACGACCAGGCCATCCGGGCCTCGGGTATGAACATCACCCGTTTCAAGACCATCGCCGTTTTTATCGCCGCTGCGCTGGGCTGCCTGGGCGGCGCCTGCCTGGTCCATATTTACATGTGGCCCGGTATCTCGCAGTTTGCCCTGGACTTCTCCATCCTGCCCATCGCCGCCACGGTCATCGGCGGCAGTGCCACCCTGGTGGGCCCGGTGTTGGGCTGCCTGATCCTGGTGCCGGTATCGGAACTGTTGCGGGATTTCGGTACCCTGCGGATTGTTTTCTATTCCCTGATCCTGCTGGCCTTTGTCGTGTTCCGCAGCGAGGGGTTGATGGTTTACGGCCAGCGTAAATATCATCAGTTTGAAAGGTGGACCAACATATGACCGGCGAACCGATCCTCCAGGTAAAAGAAGTAACCAAAACCTTCGGCGGCATCATCGCCCTTAACCGGGTCAGTTTCGAAGTCGGCGAAGGCGAGATTCTCGGCATCATCGGACCGAATGGCTCCGGCAAAACCACGGTGGTCAACTGCATTACCGGATTTATCAAAACCTCCTCGGGCAGGGTCTATTTTCGGGGCCGGAATATCACCGGCAAACCGCCGCACACTATCGCCGACATGGGGGTCACCCGGACGTTCCAAATCATGCGGCCGTACTACAGCCTGCCGGCCTATAAAAACCTGGTGATTCCGTTATTCTCTCCTCGGGCCAGGCGGACCGGAGGCTGGCGCGGCGGCGGCAAGATGGGGGATCGCAATACGGTCAGTATCGATATCCTGGAGGAAATCGGTTTCGAACGCGACTCATATGTGCCCTACAAGACAACGGCCACGCTGCCCACCGGCTATCTTAAACGCCTGGAACTGGCCCGGTGCCTGGCCCTGAAGCCTGAAATCATCATCTGCGACGAGGTCTTTTCCGGCCTCAGTATGAGCGAGATCGCCAGTATGGTCCCGCTGATTGAGCGGCTCCAAATGGACGGCATCACCCTGATCATGATCGAGCACCGGCTGCGGGAGCTGTTTCGCGTCGCCAACCGGGTTATGGTGCTCAATTTCGGCGAAAAGCTGGTGGAGGGCAACGCCGCAGAGGTCATGGCCGATCCCCGCGTGCGGGAAGCCTACTTCGGATCGGAAGAGGTCAAGGAGGTCATGGATCATGCTTGAAGCAAGCGGGCTGATGGTTTTTTACGAAAATATGCTGGCCCTGAACAATGTGAGCATACGCTGCGGCGAAAACCAGATTGTCGGTGTCTTCGGCGCCAACAGCGCGGGCAAATCGACCCTCATGTATGCCCTGTCCGGTATCATGCTCGACATCCGCAAAAAAGAAGAAATGGCCGGCGGAGAGCGGATCACCCTGTCCGGCAACATCCGCTATAAAGGGCAGGCTATTGAACATGTAAAACCCAGTCGGCGGGCGCGCATGGGCATTGTGCTCTGCCCGGAGCGCCGGCGGATCTTCAAAGAGAGTTCGGTCCTGGAAAACCTGAAGATAGGCGGCTACCTGGCCACCAAGGCCCAGGCTAAAGAAACCCTGGACTATATCTTCAAGATATTTCCGGCCCTTTACAAGCTGCGCTCGCGCCTCGGCGGCTTCCTCAGCGGCGGCGAACAGCAGATGCTGGCCATCGGCCGGTCCCTGATGGCACAGCCGAAAATATTGCTGCTCGACGAACCGCTGTTGGGGCTGAGCCCCCTGATGCAGGCCCTTTTAATGCGGGCTACCCGGGAAATTTGCGATGAGCGCAAGATCGCCATCATTGTCACCGAGCAGTACGCCCGCCCGGTATTTCCCATCGTGGATTATGCTTTTATCCTCGAAAACGGCTCCGCCGTCCTGGAAGGCACCCATAAAGAATTGATGGACAACCCTGATGTACGCGCCGCTTATTTTGGTGTTGAATAAGGAGTCTGAGTGAGCATGGAACCAAGCACCGTTGATCTTTCTACGGAATTGACCTTTACCCGGTTCGACCGGATGAGCAAAAGATACCCGGAACGTCCGGCTGTAATCTATCTCGGGGAACGATTCTCCTATCGCCGCCTGCGTGAATTGAGCGAACGCTTTGCCGGAGGCCTTTCGGCGCTCGGCGTCGGCCAGGGCGACCGGGTCATGGTCTATATCGCCAACTCAGTCCAGTGGGTGATCGCTTTTCTGGGCATCCAGAAAATCGGGGCCGTGATTGTTCCGGTGGCACCGATTTATACATCCCATGAAATCATTTACATGATTAAAGATGCGGATGTGAAAACCATCGTCTGTGCCGACACCAATTTCTGTTACGTCCAGGAAGCGCTCGACCAGACCGATCTCGCCCACGTCGTCGTCACCAACCTGATCGACCTACTGCCCGGATGGAAAAAACTGCTGGGGTTTCTCTTCGACCGGATACCAACCGGAAAAGTCGCCAAAGACAGCCGAATCCACAAATTTATACAACTGCTGGACACCACGCCTTTCAAAGAGGCGGTCTCGCTCGACCCGGCCAAGGATCTGGCCTACATCCTCTACACCGGAGGTACCACAGGCTTTCCCAAGGGCGTCCCTGGTTCTCACATTGGCATGACCTCCTACGTCAACGACGTCACCGAAGATATTGCCGGCGAACACCTGTACGAGGGTCGGGATACCTACATTGCCATCAACCCGCTGTTTCATATCATGGCCCTTGGGTTCTTTATGTCTATCGGGCTGAACAAGGGCAATACCACGGTCCTGATGCCCAACCCCCATGTGGATGCCATTTTGGAAACCATTGCCCGCTACAAGATCCGTTGGCTGCTGGGCGTCCCGGCCTTGTACCGCATGCTTCTGGAAAACGACCGCCTGGACCACTACGATCTGAGCTCCGTGCAATACTGCTATTGCGGCGGCGATGTGCTGCCCGCGGAGGTCAAGGAGCGCTGGCGCGCCCACTGCGGTATCCCTATCTATCAGGTCTATGGTTCCACCGAAGTCGGCCATGTCACCTACAGCAAAATCGGCATCGAGCCCAGCCCCCGCGCCATCTGTTTCCCCCTCAAAAGCCGCGAGTGCCGCATCGTCGACCCGGTCACCCTGGAACAGGTTCCCGCCGGAGACAGCGGAGAGCTGCTGGTCACCTCCCCTTACACGTTGAAAGCATACCTGAAAAAACCGGAGGAAACGGAGAAGGCCTACGTTGAGCTCGATGGCCGTACCTGGTGCCGGATGGGGGATTTCGTCAGCGCCGAGCCCACCGGCGAACTCATCTACGTAGAGCGTTCGGCGGACATCATTAAACATAAAGCTTTTCGTGTATCGGCCTCTGAAGTGGAAGCCACGCTCCAGGATCACCCGACCGTCATCGGGGCCTGCGTAGTCGGGGTCCCGGACCCGAAAGTGGGTGAACGCATCAAGGCCATCGTGGTGCTCAAGGAAGATGCCCGCGGCGTCGGCGGTACCGAGTTGATCCGTTTCTGCCAGGAACGCTTGGCCGCCTATAAGGTACCTTCCTACATTGAGTTCCGGGATATGCTCCCCAAGTCGAAAGTCGGCAAGCTGCTACGCCGGGAAGTCCGCGACGACGAGGCCCGCCGGACTTCGAAAGACAAGAAACTGTTTTCCTGATAAGGAGAGGACCATGGATCTATTCGCAGCAATTGAAGGCCGGCGCAGCTGCCGGCAATTCGCACCGGAGGTCGTGGATGCGGCCAAGATCGAACGTATTTTGGAAGCCGCTACCTGGGCCCCCTCACCACTCAATACCCAGCCCTGGAAATTCATCGTCATAACCTCGCAGGAGAAAAAAGACGCGATCCTGGCCGAGGCCGAAAGATGCAAAGCCTGGGCCATCGAACAAAGCGGCTGGAAATGGCTGCATTCCTATGGCCTTGATTTTCTGAAGCAGGCCCCCGTAGTTATCGCCGTGGTGGGTGATCCTCAGAAATCAGGTGTCGACATGTTTCAGACCGAAGGTAGCGTCGGGTATAAACTGGCCTGTGCCGCCGCCATCCAAAACATGCTCCTGGCCGCCCAGGCCCTTGATTTGGGCAGTCTCTGGTTTACCTTTTTTGACAGGGGCGAACTGCGTAAAATTTTGGATATCCCGGAAGACAAGACCCCGATCTCACTGGTCTGCATCGGCAAACCGGCTCAAACGCCGGCTGCGGTTCCGCGCAAACCAGTTGAGAAACTGACTTCGTATATAGAGTAAGGTAAAGCCAACATTATGGTTCTGCAGGGCTTTACCCACAAAAAGTGATCTTATAATAGAATCGCAAGACAATCAGGCGGATTTGCGCCACTTTTGTCATCCCAGTGAAAGAGGCTGTGTCAAAATGTTCAATTTGGCTTCAGGTCAAGGAAGATAAAAATTTCAACCGCAGGAGTACATTGCGTATTTTGAGGATTGTAATTTTTATCTGACACCGAGATGGGGCCAAAGGGGGCATTATGACACAGCCTCGAAATCCGGGATCCAAATTACTGGCATGGACCCTCTGGATGCCGGCCTACGCCGGCATGACGGCTGAAACTCATCGGCAAAGATATAGCTCAATTAAGATTCAGTTTTGCCGACTGACCGATATTTCAGGCCTATCATTGAGAGAGAAGGTAAAATGAGCATGAATGTACTAGATGACAAACGCATCCTGGCTGTCGACGATGAGCCGGATGTCCTCGATACCCTGGAGGACCTCTTGGATGACCACCCCGGGCTGATCTTTGACCGGGCCACGGATTACGAGACCGGCTACCACCTGCTCAGATCCTGGACTTACGATGCCGTCATTCTCGATATCATGGGCGTCCGGGGATTCGATCTGCTCAACGCATCGGTCCACCTGGGGTTTCCGACGGTTATGCTCACCGCCCATGCCTTTTCGGCCGAGGCCCTGCAGCAATCCATCGAAATGGGGGCCCGGGCCTATATCCCCAAAGAGAACATGCTCGATATTGCCGATTTTCTGGGAGACGTCCTGACCCTGGAACACGGCTCGGGGTTGAAGCGCATGTTCCAGCGACTGGGCGGCGCCTTCGATAAGCGTTTCGGATCCCGCTGGATGGAAGATAAAAAAACCTTCTGGGAGCAGGTAACTTCCGGCACATACAAGCCCGGGCCGGTGATATTGAAGGAATAGGTTGCTTGGGTAGAAGACTGAAGGCTGAAGGAAAAAGCATGAAGTCAGACGTCGGAGGTCGGTTAAATGCAGGGGCCGGAGTCAGGGGGCTGGGCTTCGCTCAAGGTTACGCCCGGCAGGCAGAAAAAGTTTCCCTCCCCTGGCGGGAGGGATTAAGGGAGGGGGAAGCTTCGCTATTTCTGCCTATGGGAAGAAAATCATTCTAAACATTATTTAAAGCCTGTCCGGATTAAAAGGCTCCTTATCGAGCTTCAAGGCACCTATAAACCCGGACCGGCTATTCTGAAAAATGAAATCATCACACGGTGCTCGTTATGCCAGGTTGCAAGCGCTGGAACAAATCGGTATTCACAAAAGCATCCGGGTGGCTCGTATTGCTGCTCTGGCTAAACCCGGGACAGGGGGCCGGACTTGCGGGTCAGCGTATGAACAACGGACTTGACGATCACCTGATTGCATTGCCCGCCCCGGATACCCGTGGTACCCGACCCCTTGAAAGCACCCTCTCTAAACGGCGTTCGATTCGCAAGTATAAAGATTCGGCGTTGACGCTGCCCGAGGTATCCCAGCTGTTGTGGGCCGCCCAGGGAATTACCAGTAAACGCGGATTCAGGACCGCCCCCTCGGCCGGCGCGCTGTATCCCCTCGAGCTCTATGTCGCCGCCGGTCAGGTCCAGGGTCTGGGGGCCGGTATCTTCCACTATCTCCCGCAGAAGCATGCACTGGAATTGATTGAAAAGGGTGACCAGCGCGAAGCCCTGGCCCGAGCTGCTCTCGGTCAACAGCCTGTCAGACAGGCCCCGGCTGTTTTCATCTTTGCCGCGGTGCCGGGCCGGACCGCCGTCAAGTATGGCCGCCGCAGCGTTCGCTATGTTCTGCAGGAAGTCGGCCACGCCGCCCAGAATATCTGCCTGCAGGCCGTCGCCCTGGAGCTTGGGTCCGTGGTCATCGGGGCATTTTCAGATGAGGATGTCGCCCGAATCCTGAAGCTCAAAGATGACGAGATGCCGCTTTGCCTGGTTCCAGTCGGACGGTAGGTTTGCAGAGGTTAGAGATCGGCCAAAATCAGGAGTCTGGAATTAGGAGTCAGGTATCCAGGCTTCGCTTAAGGCTCCGCCCGGCAGGCAGGCAAAGTTTCCCTCCCCTGGTGGGAGGGATTAAGGGCGGGGGATGTTTGATAAATCTGTTTGGTGTAAATCTAAACCCAAGCATCAAACTATCCTCTAAAACCTATCCGGGCTAAACGGCCCCGGATCAATCTCCGGCTGCATGCCGCGCACCAAATCCGCCACTAGCTTCCCCGTGCCCGGGGCCATGGAAATTCCCAGCATGCCGTGGCCGGTGGCCAGGACCAGGTTGGCGTGGTTTCGCGGCCGGCCGATAATAGGCAAATCGTCATAGCTCATGGGGCGCAGGTCGCTGCGCTCTTCAAGCAGGGGCTCACCGAACGGCTCCTTCAGGTATCGGGCTGCGGATTTTTTAATGCGCGCAATTCTTCTCCGGTTAATGGATAAACCGTAACCGGAAAACTCCATCGTCCCCCCCAGCCGGTAGGCATCCTTCCAGGGCGTGGCGACGACATTGGTTTCGAACATATAACAGGGGATCTGCAGGCAAATCCCCGGCCGCGGCATGGTCAGGGTATACCCTTTTCCCGGCTGGACCGGAATCCGGCTTTCAAGCCGCCGGGCCAACTGCCGACTCCAGGCGCCCAGGGCCACGACATACCGATCGGCCGTGAATTTGCCCTGCGTGGTTACCACACCGCGTACAGCCTGCTTATCTCCCGCAAGACCCTCGACACAGCAGTCTTCCACCAGGCTCACGTCGAGACGCTCCAGGGCCGCGCGCCAATCTGCTACCAAACGCTCCGGTCGCAGGTGGAAATCGTCAGGGTGATGCCAGGCCCCGTATAGGTCTTCCCTAAGGGCCGGTTCCAGTTTTGCCAGGGCCGCACCGCGATAGGGCTTAGCTTCCAGCCCATAGTGCTTCAAGAGCGCATTGGTCCGGCCGTAGCGCTGCATCCCATCGCGGGTGCGACAGACCATCAGCACCCCGTTTTGCTCGCGGCCGCCGTCGATTACGCCGCCGGCAAACAGATCGGCATAAAGCACGGCTGAATATCTCAATATGGTTTCACGGGCGGCCACCGCATGTTCAAGATGGCCCCGGGTGCATTTTAAGGCAAACCCCAACAGCCACCGTACTTTTTCAAGATCCAGCTCCGGCTTGATGTAAAGGGGCGATTTGCCCACCAGCATCCGGGCCAGTTCGTGGGTGACGGCGCCCGGTGCGCACAGCGGCGGCAGATCGCTGGTGAACACGAAGCCGCAGTTTCCGGAAGATGCTCCGGCACCGATCTTGTCCCGCTCGATAACCCGCACCCGCACCCCGGCCCGGGCCAGGTAATAGGCGCTGGCCAGCCCGATTACCCCACCGCCCAGGATTAAAACATCACTATGCCTATCGTTTGCCATCTATCTACACGTTCCTTTCAATCGTCACGCAACAACTCGAATATCCAAACAAACCTGAACATAATCGAATTGTGCAGTTATGTCCATTCGTCATGGCCGTCACCTCGGTGAAAGCCGGGGTAAGGCGATATACGCCAACATGCCTTTAATGAAACACCGGTTTTCGCCGGCGTGATGTAAAATTCAGGCTTTAAAATCAAGTCTCATTAAACAATATTTTACCATTGTTAACAGCACCAGGAACGGTATTGCACTGAACCTCAATATTGGCTATGAAAAGATGCTTAATGAATAATCCCGCATGATGTGATTCGCTACTTCGCGGGTCGTAGCCGTGTAGGTCTAAATGCCTTAAGCTCCTGTAATTATGAGTTTTCGCCTTTCACCTAACACTTAAAACGTAGCACCTAAAACAATGATTTGGATTTTCCCATGAGCCAACTGTATGTCATTTCCGCTGTCGGCAAGGATAAACCCGGCCTGGTCTACTGTGTCACCAACGTCCTGGCAGAGCTCGGCATCAACATTGTGGATGTGGACGCCCGCTCGGTAAGAGGGCACTTTTCCTTGTTCATTGTCATCGACCTGAGCACCTCGGACTATGGGTTCGAGAAAATGTATACCAGCCTGAAACCCCTGGAATCGAATTTCAATCTGGGCCTCAACATCGAACCATATGAAGCCGGCCGCCGCAAAGCCGAGAAGCGCATGATGGTTCTGACGGTCATGGGGCAGGACCGGCCGGGAATCGTAGCCGGCGTTTCCGGCATCCTGGCGGAGATAGATATCAACATCGAGACGATCCGGATGATCGCCCGCGGCGATTACATCGCCATGGAACTGAGCGTGGACGCGTCCGAAGTACCGGATATGTCCGTCGCCCGCAAAACCCTTTATAACTTTTCGGAAGAGACCGGATTGGATGTTTCCTTGCGGGATCACGACATCTTCGAAAAACCCAAACGGTTCGTCATCTTCGACTGCGACAGCACAATCATCCAGGAAGAAGTCATTGACGAACTGGCCAAGGTGGCCGGCGTCAGTGAACGGGTAAAGGAGATGACCGACCGGGCCATGCAGGGCGAGCTGGATTTTGAAGCCGCCCTCAAGGAGAGGGTCAGCCTGCTCAAGGGCCTGACCGCGGAACAACTGGAATTGCTTTCCGGGGCCATCAACCTGACGGCCGGCGCCGAAGAATTGATCGCCACGTTGCATTTCATGGGTTACAAGGTAGGCGTTATATCCGGGGGGTTCACGTTCTTCACCGACTACCTGAAGAAAAAACTCAACCTGGATTACGTATTCGCCAATGAATTGGAAATCGAGGACGACGTGGTCACCGGCCGCATAAAAGGCGAGATCATCGATGCGAACCGCAAGGGCGAAATCATCCGCAGAATTGCAAACAGCGAAGGTATTTCCATCGACCAGGTAGTCGCGGTGGGCGACGGGGCCAACGACCGCTTCATGCTCGAAAATTCAGGCCTGGCGATCGCGTTCAATCCCAAAGAGATCTTGAAAGAGTACAGCGATGGGATGATCAATAGTGACAATATTTCGGGACTGCTGCACTTTCTGGGCATTCCCGAGTTGAACAAATAAAAGGGTTCAAGGTGCCGAGGGGCCAAGGGGTCGAGTGAAAAGACAGAACCCATTACCCCAAGTTCGGAGATTTGAGCCCTTGAAATGCAGTGCTGACTTGGGATACAAAGAGTCGGGGATGTAAGTAATTTGCTCGAGAGGTTTCTAAGGCAGGAACGCTTTTCCACTTGAACCCTTGACCCCTCGGACCCTTGGATCCTTAATCTGCTCTACCCCTTTGAAAAGAATTAGAGAAGATTCAATCAAGCGGAGATCTGACGCAATGAAAAAGATAGACTACATGTCCGTAGCAGACGAAGCCATGGCCAAAATCAAGAAAGGTGTGTTCCTGACGGTCAAAGCCGGCAACCGGCTGAACACGATGACGATCGGCTGGGCCACTATCGGCTATTGCTGGCAAAAACCCATTTTCATGATTATGGTCCGCAACTCGCGGCACACCTTTTCCATTATCGAGGATGCTACCGATTTCACCGTTTCCATCCCGGCTCTGGATATGAAAAATGCGATCATGTATTGCGGCACGCAGTCCGGCAGGGATGTGGACAAGTTCAAGGAACTCGGCATGGAAACCAAAGCTGCCCAGCAGACCTATTCGCCGATCATTGATTTGCCCGGCCTGCACTTCGAGTGCCGCATTGTGCATAAGAGCGCCATGGATCCCCAATTCTTAGTGGAAAGCTACCAACACTTCTACCCGGAAAAAGACTATCATACACTCTACTTCGGGGAAATTCTGGAATGTTATGAGGTTTAGCTAACCTTAGCGGGTGGTTTACTATTTCGCAGCTTTTTACACGTAATAAAGCTCTTCTGACTTCCGACCTTAGACCTCTGACCTCAGGGTTCTTCCTTCAGCCTATTTACCCGGTGGGAATTGGGCCAATATCTTCTCAACCAGCTCGTTGTAGATTTTTTCTGTTTTCTCGGGCTTGGGGTGCCTCGGCAGGTAGCGGGTCCCCTGGCCGCGCCACAAAAGGTTGCCCTGATTATCGGTCAGATCGATAACCAGCAACCCCTCGTCATATTGGGACACACGGTGGCCGGTGCCGACGGCTACCCCACCGTGCCGGCCATAGGTGCCCACGCCGAAGCCAACGGTACCGCTTACATCGTCGTAGCGGAGTCTCCGGCTGATAGAATACTGGTAGGCCACCTGGAAATCACCCCGGCCCGTCGGTTCCGCCTGATAGCCCTTTTCCTGCAAAACACGATCAATTGCCCGGCGGATGCGTTCATTGAGCAGGGGGTTGTCCACGCGAACATCACCGGTTGTGGTCTGCCGGGCAGTTAGCCATCGGTAGCTTTTCAAAACCGGCAGGGGTTTGGCCAGATCATAATCCTGGCTCACCCTGACACTCGAACAGGCGACAATCGTGCTGATTAGCAGCAGCAAAGCTATCAGGTATGATCTTGTCATGGCCTCAACCTACAATTCGACCAGAGGTGAGAGGCGTTTCTGACTTCCGGTATCAGACCTCCGATCTCTTGAATTTTACACCTTCAGCCTTCTACCTTAAACCTTCCATCTAACAGGCACAAGCCCGTATCCCCGCTTACTGCTCCATAACTACCGTAAAACCTGCCTTCTGCCAAGCTTCAATGCCACCTTTGAGGTACCAGAGCCTCTCGGGTTTGTATAAGAAGTTCTTGAGGAACCTGGTTGCAACGGGCGCTTGTTTCCCTCTGATATCATAAAGTACCAGCGTTTTGTATCTGGGCAGTTCACTCATCAGTTTATTCAGACGATACAAAGGATAATCTATTGTAAAAGCATCGATGCGCCCGAACTTCTGAATTGAAACCAGAGCCCGAATATCGACCAAAATGGTATCCTGGTCTGAAGAGAGCATGCTGTTCAGGGTTTTAGGATCGACACCGGATTTACATTTCTCATTTAGAAAGGGAAGTTGAACCTGGACATCTTTGCCCGCTTTCTTCCAGCCCTTGAGACCGTCGCGATACCAATAAACATTACTGTAACCCAGCTCGACTGCCGCCCCGGCAGCCTGTTTGGATTTCACTCAACCGGGCCCGTGACAGTAGAACACAATCGGGTGATCCCATTTTTTAGGCATTCCATAGAAATTCTTAACCAGTTCGTAGGGAATGCAATCCCTGCATTCAACGTTTAAGTGCAACACTCGGCTTTAAAGGCTTCGGCCGGTGTTTTAAAATTTAGACACTTTTTAGGGCGATTGTTAAGCCATTTTTCGATCTTTTTCAATTGATGTGGA